>TARA_R100001440_G_scaffold53394_1_pt1 | contig 42067 bp, 31 predicted proteins | sample TARA_R100001440 | Tara Oceans TARA_R100001440 (sample SAMEA2622112) | marine metagenome | biome: marine biome (ENVO:00000447); feature: surface water layer (ENVO:00002042); material: "saline water (ENVO:00002010), including plankton (ENVO:xxxxxxxx)" | depth 5 m
TGGAAGCTGGCTATACCTGACAAGGTGTAATGCCCAGACGCTTACCTCTTATTTTCCTTCTGACTGTCCGTTCATAGCGTTGAGTGATAACTCGCACAAACTGTTGTTCAATGGTGCTGGCGCCTCTTTTCTTCCCTTTGAAAACCCGTCCGGCAAAGGCGGAGAGAATTGCTATAGGATCGATGCCATAGTGAAGCTGGTTGCGGTGGTCTTCTGCGACCACAAGCGCTTGGCGAAGATAAATCGCGCGTGGTGAAAAAGCTTCTGTAGCTATAGAGCAGCGATCAATATCGGTTTTAATTGCTACGTGACCAAATTGAGTCACCAGTCTTGAGGCTAAGATGTACGGTGCCGATAAAAAGAGCATTAACCCCTTTAAAAAGGTGTTCGTTGCCACGTCACATTACCGCTCTGTTTAGCTACCATTGATGTAAAATGCCCATTCATTTTCACTTTTGATTCGAATTTAAGCTCATGGAAATTGGTGGATTCTCTGCCGTGCCCGTTTTCGACTATATGGATTATGATTCGATCTTTGCCAAGGTAGTTTTTCTGAATAAATCCTTCTACCTTTGCCCTTGTTCTTTCTGGTCCAACATACTCTTTGGTCCCGCTTTCGTGAGTAAATTCGTAGAACTTCTCGGCGGTCCCTCGTATTGCCATACCCTCTCGCCACAACATGACCTCGTACCTCAAAACCATATTGCGATATGGGTTAAAGGCGGTTTTTAAAGACTTCATCTCGAAATACCAGCGACCGTTCACGTTGGGAACTGGGCAAACCTTTTCTCTTATAAAGAAAACGATTATGGCTAGAGTGAGCCCACCGACCACAGTCGCTAATGTTGAGGATAGAAAGCCCTCTAACTCTATTTCGAGTAAAGCTATCATAATTGTTTGGGGTTGCTTATGTTGGCCGCCAGGAGGCAGCTCGTAGCCTCTTGTTGACAGTATGTTGACACGTTAAAGGGTTTTTGTGGATCTGAAATAAAAAAAGCCCCTGAAATCAGGGGCTTTTTAGTACTTGTTTGGTGGAGACGGCGTCCACCATGCCTGCGTGTCATTCCGTATCGCCGAGTATCTTTTTAATAGTAAAAACAATTTATTAGAAGTTATATGTGTCTCATGTGGTATCAGGCAGTGTCATCTAATGTTATATTTTTGGATGGGATATTGGATGGTAAGGCTTGGTGATGCCAAAAGTTGCAAAAGAGCTCAGTGCTGCAGAAGTCCGGCGACTCGATAAACCTGGTACACACGCTGTAGGAGGGTGTGCCGGCCTCATGATGGTCGTAAGCAAGAATAAAGGTCGTTCTTGGATATTACGGGTGAGAGTTGGTGAGCGTCGTCGGGATTTTGGTTTAGGAGGATTCCCCACTGTTGGTTTGGCTGAAGCTCGTGATAAAGCTCGCGCTTTGCGGTCCAAACTGGATGAAGGCATAGATCCAATCGTTGAGCGTGAGGCGATAAGGTCTGCTCAGTTAGCCGCGCAGGCAAAGAACTTATCTTTTGAGGATGCCACGCTCAAATGTCTTGAGGCTAAGGAGTCCGAATTCCGGAGCGTTAAACATCGCAACGATTGGATGTCATCAATGGTTCGCTATGCTTTCCCGCATATTGGAAAGATAGCTATTTCTGACGTGGAGCTAGTCCATGTGCTGAAAGTTCTAGAACCAATATGGAAAACACGCACAGAAACCGCGACAAGAGTTCGTCAGCGTCTAGAGAGCGTATTAGCTTGGGCCACGGTGTCGGGACATCGGCAAGGCGAAAACCCAGCCCGTTGGAAGGGCAATCTCGACGCTGTCTTGGCGAAGCCCTCAAAAGTTAGAAAGACTCAGCATTTCCCTGCATTGCCTTGGCAACGAGTTCCTGAATTTATGGCGGATCTCCGGACAAAGGAAGGGATGGGAGCAAAAGCTCTGGAGTTCGCGATCTTGACCGCTGCACGATCGAAAGAGGTGAGAGAAGCCCGCTGGGATGAAATCGATTTGGAGGCCGGTGTTTGGACGCTTCTCGCCGACAGAATGAAAAACCAGAAAGCCCGTCGTGTTCCTTTGTCCGACGACGCCTTGAGCCTATTGAAATACCTTCCTCGCATGATTGGTCAGCCGTGGGTATTCCCCGCTCCTCGGGGAGGTAGAATTAGCGATGTCACGGTTCTGGCTACCGTTAAGCGTATGCATCTCGCAAGCTTGAGGGCCGGAGGGCCTGGATATACCGATCCCAAGAATCAAAAAGTGGTTGTTCCGCATGGGTTCCGGAGCAGTTTCAAAGATTGGTGTCGAAATATGACTCACTTTCCAGATGAAGTGAGTGAGCTGGCTTTAGCCCATGTGAGCAGTGATGCAACACGCGCGGCTTATGCGAGAGATGAGTTACTGGAGCAACGCGCTCAGTTGATGGCAGATTGGGCCTCATACTGCTCTGCAGCAGAAAACGACAACAGTGTTATTCCAATTCGAAGGAATATTTACAATGGGCCGTGATTCAGGGCGGGACGCATTCAAAACAGAGATGAAGCTGCGCCTCTTAGAAAACAACCTCGAGGTTTATGCAGATCCGTTGCCCGGAGACCAAGAAGATTCTCTTGTGAGAGAGGAGGTCGAGCATGTCTCTGGGCGGGTTGCTGGGCGGACAGTTGCCGCCCTCGTCCGCAGGTGGCTCAAAGAGCGGAATCCTCATTATTTGGATTGGGCACTTACATATTGCTTTCAAAGGGGGGTGCCATCGACCGACACGTTGTGGCGATTAGCCTGTACTCAGGCTGAGCGTCGTCATGGGGGTGAGGAGGCTTTAGGCAGCCGGGTTAAGATTCTCAAGGAGCATGCGAAGGAGAGCGTGTTGCGATTGATGGTAAGTCTAATCTACGTGGGCAAGACGTTAGAACAGTCTTCGCGTTTGGCTGCGAATGCCTATCGCGAGCTCTATTCGGATTTCAAACCATACAAAGCGAGCAGTCTTGAGCAGGAATATCTAAAGCAATTTCGTAAAACAGGTAGAGAATCCCAGTTTTTTAGCGTTTGGGATGATCTCGGTCCGCATAATAATGGACAAGAAGTGTGGCTGCAGGTCGCTGAATTGATACCTGAAGTCGAAGATGATTTAAAAGGAGAAAGGCGATAGGGGAAAATATTTCTGTAATTTCTTCCCCTCCAATCTAAAACATCGCCCGCCAACATGCTCTCGTGATCCCCAGTGATACGAGGTGCATATCAATGAAAGAGCAAACCTTCCTAACAGTTAGACAAATAGCTGACCGTTATTCCGTTTCCGTACCCACTGTTTGGCGTTGGAGTCGTGAGAATCGACTCCCAGCGCCTTTCCGCTTGGGTCCTGCCTCGACTCGATGGCGACTTTCTGAAATCGAAGCCTGGGAGAAGAAAAAGGGGGATTTGGCATGAGGGCGGCAATACAAAACTCCAGAATCGACGACCGTCAACAATGTGATTCACAGGTAGTGAAAGCTGAAGGCGCCAGGCCGCAAATGGACATTGTTTCGGAGATTAGACGAATTGCCACCTGTGCGCTTCAATTTTCGGAAGTGCTGCTCAAAGAGTGGTTGCCTGATGGCAGGCTAAAAGGCAGAGAATATTGGCCAACTAACCCTACGCGAGGTGATAGGACGCCTGGGTCGTTTTCTATCAACACAGAAACCGGCCAATGGTGCGATTTCGCGAGTCAAGATGGAGGGAGAGATCTCGTCAGTTTGTTGGCATACCTTCAAGGCGTCCAACAATCAATCGCTGCTCAAATGATTGCTCATAGACTTGGGATACCCAGTCTACAGGGGGGCAGTGATTCAAGGACTTGGTGTGCCCCAAAGGCCGAAATAAGGGCATTGGAATTGAAATGCGAGGGTGCTCGCCGTAGGCGTTACCTCGAGGCTGAAGCACGGCGAGTTCGTAATCAAGCAGCTCATAGGGCCCGTTTTTGCTGGCGTCAAACCGTCTCCGCGAGTGCTGACCATGCCTATCTAAGGGCTAAGAATGTAAAGCCACACGGCGTCCGTCAGATTGGCGAGGTATTGGTTGTTCCTATGTATAAAAATGGAACGGTAGTTAACCTGCAGAAGATTTGGCCGGATGGAACTAAACGTTTTTTGGCTGGGGGGACAGTAAAAGGGAGCTTTGCAACTATCGGTGCGATCCATGAGTCTGGGCACGTTTTCTTAGTTGAGGGTTGGAGCACTGGAGCCACGATTCACGAGATCTCTGGCCACCCCGTCGTCGTCGCAATGAATTGTGGCAATTTGCTACCCGTTGCTCGTGTGTTGAGCAGTCGACTTGCGCCGAATGTCGCTGTTGTCCTGGCAGCTGATAACGATCGGTTTACTCCTAAAAACCCAGGCTTAAGCGCTGCGCGTGAGGTTGCTCGGACATTGGATGTCCGTCTGGTCTGGCCGGAGTTCCCGTGCAACGGTTGTCGTTGCACTGACTTTAATGACTTGGCGGCATGTCTCCGCGTGGGGGCGGTCCTATGAACATTCTGTTAAAGGAGCTTAGCTCATATTGTGCAACTGAAGAGCCAGTGCCTCTGCCTGCAGGACTCCCGCCTGTTGATACTCTGCTTCCGGAGATGCTGCCTGACGCGATACGCGGTTACGTAATGGACGTGTCTACTCGGCAGCAATGCCCTCCTGACTATTGCGCGGTAGCTGCGATCGTAGCTCTTTCGGGAGTCTTAGGTCGCAAGGCTCTCTTGCACCCTAAACAAAATGATAAAGATTGGGTGGTCACACCCAATCAGTGGGGAGCATTAATTGGCGGACCTTCAGCCATGAAATCGCCAGCTTTGAAAGCCATGACGTTTCCTTTGGAAATAATCGAAGCAGACTTGAGGGAAAAATATGAAAACGCGGTTGCAGAACATGAGTTCGACTCAGAAATAATTGAGATGGAGCGTGCCGCGGCTAAAAGAAGTGCCAAAAAGAAGACTGAAAACGGTGATAGAGAAGGGGCACGTCAGGAGTTGCGGAAGGTAAAGAGCGCAATAGGTCCAGGTAAATTGGGCCGGATAGTCATCAACGATGCAACAGTGGAAGCGCTGGGTGAACGGCTGAATGAAAATCCCAATGGCTTGATCCTCATCCGCGATGAGCTGGCTGGTTGGCTGGCGAAGATGAATTTCGAGGAATATGCCGCTGATCGAGCCTTCTATTTGGAGTGTTTCAACGGAGATGGTCGCTATACCTACGATCGAATTGGTCGGGGTACGATAAACATTCAGCACTGCAATCTGTCCATTGTTGGTGGTATTCAGCCGTCTAAAATCGCGCCGATTGTCAGAGGAGCAGTAAATGGAGTGGGTGATGACGGTCTAATCCAGAGGTTTCAACTTGCCGTTTGGCCTGACTCGTTAAACGGTTGGCATTGGATCGATCGTCCCGCAGATGTATATCGAAAAGAGCGTTACCTCGAAATATTTAAACACCTTCATGCGCTGGAATCTAATGATGCGACTGGAGAGCCCATATGTTTGCACTTCACAGCTGAAGCTCAGCTGACATTTATTAATTGGATGGAAGAACTCCACACTGAGGTACTTAAAGGAGAGTTGCCCTCAATTCTTGCGTCTCACTTGTTGAAAATGCCTAAAACAATCTGCGGCTTGGCGCTCTTATTTGCCCTCATCGATGGCGAGCACGATCAGGTTGGCCAGGATTCGACCGATAAGGCGCTGGCCTGGGCAAGTTATTTGCGAAGCCACGCTGAGAGACTCTACAGCGTTGTGAGTGATGCAGGGATAGCAGGGGCTAACCTCATTCATAGTCGGTGTGACAAATTACCTGACCCGTTCACGCTGAGGGACGTTCAGCGAAAGCAATGGGCTGGATTGGGTGACAATAGGTCAGTATTGGAGAGCCTCGAGGTATTACTAGATCATCGATACGTTAATGAGCGGGAGTTTGTTGGCCCCCAAGGCCATCATAAAAAGGAGTACAACTGGAATCCATTGCTGCTCAGCAATGGAGCGCGTAAATGAATCGGGCTGGGGCAAACCTACCAAATGTGCTGGTTTATCTACTGACAAGACTGACGAAACCAATCTTGTCAGTCTTGTCAGTGAGCATCTTGGTGGATTTCACAAAAAATACATACTCGGATATGCATGCAAGAACTTCTTCGGTCTCCAATGAGGAATGGTTATGAGTACGAATCCCCGTAAATTTGACGGAACAAATATCGTTCGGTTGATAGTCAGCGTTGAACAGGAGACTGTGTCTGCGATAGATACCCTAATGCACTCTGGACGTTTTCACGGGCATCGAAATCGAGCCGAATTTGTGCGTCGAGCTATCGAAAATGAGTTGGCGCGATGCAAGTAAATTGTTTCTGTAAATAACGATAGTGATAACGGGGCGCTGCGCTGAGAACCATGCGTTTAGACGCCTCATGGCTCATTGAACTAGAGTGAGCCAACTAGCCCGCTTACCCTCACCCACGACGTTTTCCGCCATTGACTCGGCTTGCTTGATAACCATCTGTGTAGCAGTTTCTTGGGCATCGGGAGGACAGCCACGGAGACCGTCAGGCAAAAGCACGCAGCTGGCGATAAGGCCGTAAACACAGCTTACGACTGTCCAGGGGCCGTCCCACCCACCACGTCCATGAGCTTGGCGTAGTCTGTCACCACGTCATACTTCACTTTATCCTGAGCGACCTTAAGATTAATCTCATCGAAAAACTTTCTCGCACATTCGATCTTGGTCTTTTCGATTTCCCGCAGTTTCATGGACGACATCGAGCCTTTGGTCTCAGCGACAAAGTAGATGTGCTTGATGCTGTCAGCCTGGAAGGAAATCGCCCAGTCCGGATTGTAATCGCCAACGGGAGTGGGAATCAGAAAGCCTCTCGGCAGCTTGGCGTAAACCACCACTTCACTGCTCGTATCCAGCTCATTAACGAAACGGCGCTCGACCTCCGAATCCGTAATCGCGTAGTCATATACGTGGTTCTTCAGCTTCTCCGTGGCACGGGAGAAATCCTGGCCGGTCTGGTTGGCGGTGAAGATATCCACATCGTAGCGCTCATCAACTTCATTGTAGGCCAGGCGCTCAATCACCATTGCCGCTTTTTGTTCCGTGATAAGTCGTGAGGCTTCGGCAATGAAGTGTTCCGGGTTCTGGCGGAACTGGTTGAACACGGCGGCCTGAATGCCCTGCAGAATGCTGGCGGCGGTCCCGCGGGTCAGGTGGGCATTTTCTGACACCTTACCCAACAGGTCATACCGGACCCTTGAGTGGATCGAGTCGCCGTACTCGGTCGCCGTTTCTTCGACCTTGAAGCCATCGCCCTTGCGCAATTGCTCGTCAGTCAGCGCATCTTGCTGAATACCCTTCTGTACGGTGTACTGCAGGGGCGTTACGCGCAGCTCCTTGTCCAGCGTTGCAATACACTTGCGCACCAGTTCCACGGAGTCAAAGTCGACGCGATACACGGCCTTGCGGTTGATTCGCTGCCAAAGCGCCTGAAATTCCTTCCTGTCGAAGTTGGCATTGAGCGGGTTGGTCTTCGGTTTGCGGCCATCCTCGATTTTGGGTAGCTGGCCTTCACTGAACACGGTGTCGATCAGAGCGAATACCTGGTCAGAATAGGGCTTCAGATCTTCTGGGAGCTCCGCTATTGTCCCTGCCGCTTTAGCTTCATGGTACTTGTCGAGAATATTTTTTTGGCGGTCTACATATCCGTTTTGCACCAGATAAAACTCGATGCCTGCGCCCATATCTGCACTAACCTCTACCTGACCTTGCTCAGTGTTCAGCACCTTGCCAGTAAAGAAAGCAGCTGTCGCCTGTCTTGGCCGGGCACTCAGATTTTCACTGATTTCCTGTTGTAGCCCGGTAACGAAATCCTTGTAGCTCTCACTGGCGATCACTGTCAGTACGTTGATGTCATGAACGACGGCAGGGTGGTCCATGCGGTCACCGTGCTTGTCGACTGCCAATCGCAGGCCACGCCCCACCTCCTGGCGGCGGGAAATCATGTTGTCACTGTGCTTTAGCATGCACATGATGAAGACGTTGGGGTTGTCCCAGCCCTCACGCAACGCCGAGTGGGAGAAGATGAACCTCGTAGGTTCCTGAAAGGAGAGCAGGCGCTCTTTGTCTTTCAAGATCAAGTCGTAGGCGTCTACATCATCTGAGTCGACGGCCTTTTTCCCGACTGCGGGATCTTTCAGGCGATTGGTCTTCTTATCAATAGCGAAGTAACCATTGTGAGTGCTGGCTGGGTCAATACCCTCCAGGTACTGGCGGTAGGCCTGATTGTCTATGGCCAGTTCAGACAGGTATTCATTCTTCAGTAGCTGATATTCTTCCTCAAAAATGCGGGCGTACTCGCCATTGTCATCTTCCTGGTCGTAATCGCGGTATCTGGCCACCTCGTCGATAAAGAACAGCGACAGTACCTTGATGCCCTGCACAAACAGCTGCTTTTCCCGGTCCAGATGCGCCTTGATGGTCTCACGGATCTGAATACGGCGGATATCACCCTCGGAAACATCGCCGCTGGCCTCTCCAGCCGTGAGCACCAGCCCATTGGTGAACTCCACGGTGTCGTTGGTAGCATCAATCTGGCTGATGGTGAAGCCGTCCCGGTATTGATCCAGCTCACCAGATTCCGCGAACAGATCATCTTTGAACCGAAGCCGCCTGAGCTGACGCTTGATCTCGCCGGATTTGAGTTTCACTTCAAGCTCTATGCGGGCGACCGGTGCATCCGTGGAGATGTCGATACCTTCCAGATACAGGTAGGCGTTGGTGCCGGCCAGGCCACGTGTCTGGATGCCACGTACAGCGATTTTTTGACCAGTTTCTGGTTGTAGGCGTCCAGAGCATCCAGGCGATGAATACGGTTGTGCTGGGTACGGTGAGTGGCCGAGTAGCGGAGAATGGCGAGCGGCTTGAACTGTGGCAGAGCCTCCATGGTGGCTTTACCTTCCATCTTCTGTGGCTCGTCCAGAATCAGAATTGGCCGGTTTGCAGCAATGACATCGATGGGTTTGCGTGACTGGAAGTCATCAAGCTCGTCATAGATACGCCTGTTATCGGCACCCCGGGCGTTGAAGGCCTGGATGTTCATAATCATTACATTAATGCCGGCGTCGGAAGAGAAGCTCTCCAGCTCATGTAGCCGCTTGGAGTTGTAGATGAAGAACCGCGCCTTCTTGCCGTAACTTTCGGTGAAATGCTCAGCGGTGATCTGCAGTGACTTATACACGCCCTCACGAATGGCAATGGAGGGCACCATGATGATGAACTTGCTCCAGCCATAGCGCTTATTCATCTCAAAGATGGTCTTGATGTAGCAATATGTCTTGCCGGTGCCGGTCTCCATCTCCACGTCCAGGTGGATGCGTGTGGCGGCCAGGGCATCCTTTTTGTAGGCAGCCTTAGCCGGCACACGGTTATTCTTGGTGTCGTAGGTGGTGAAATCCGTCAGCGACGATGACGTCGGGAGGTTCTGTCTGCGCTGAACGAACTGAATGTTCTCTAGTACCTGGGCTTCACTCAGTGCCAGGTCGGCATTCTTGAAGCCCTCCGCGTCGAAGGCACCAGTCTGAGCCTGCTGGCCGGGGTCGATGCGGTAGGCCAGGCCGTCACGCATGGGTTGACCGGCAAAGCAGTCCACCACGGATTCAACGGCATTAGTTTGGTAGGCCTGGGTTTTGAATTTGAGCTTCATTCGCTCGGTGCTCCCGATAGTTTGTTCCGCCGGAAATACTCACGGCACTTCATAAATATTCTGCATTCTTTCTGCAATGCGCGTGGCTAAAGAAAACGCAGGTCTTTGAAAAATATAAAAATACTCTGATCGCCAGCATGAAACCCTGGCGTTTTATTCTGCATTTAATCTGCACACCGCCACACTGGAACCTTCTTGGATCCCTCATTGTAAATCCGGCCAGATCGCCTCAACTTAGTCAGCAGGTTGCCGATCTTGCGCTGCTTTTGCTCTGGGGTCAGTGCATCGCTGAGCTTATCGGTCAGCAATTTATCGATATCTGCGCGGCTGGCCTGGCCAGACTGCTGGAGATAATCGACGACCAGCTTGGCGTAAAACTCATCATCCTGAGCGCGGGTACGGATGTAATCCGCCATGCTCCCGGTCGCCTTGGCCACACTGGCCGATACATGGAAGCGGGGCTTGCGCCCTTCGATCAGGCCGGCACGCTTTAAACGGGTCACCGCCTCGTCGGGTATCGGCAGTTTTTTCTGCACCCGGTCCAGCGCCAGTATATCCGCCAGCGGCAAGTCGGTTTTCTGGATCAACAGGCGGCTATAGGCCGGGTCAACCACACCACCATAGATCGTTAGCCTGACCGCACTGGGTTTTTCCAGGTCGTAGTCTGGCATGGGGAAATAGCGACGAGCCTGACGGGCATACATGTCGTGAATGCCGTAGCCCATGGTATCGATCATGTTCAGCTCAGACATGGCCTGGGCAAGAAAGGGATTGCGGTAGCGGTGGGGTGTCCGATTGCCCTCAAGGTAATCACCCGGCGTGCCTTCGTAGAAATTGCCTTCATTCTCAAAAATCAGCCGGTCGGACTGTTCGATCACCACCACCCGGCCATGAAGGGTGTAGTCCTGATGAGCAATGCAGTTATGCAACGCTTCCAGCACCATCTTCTGGTCATATTTGGACACCTCAATCGGCAACAATTCATCTTCTGGTAGCAGGCGCAGCTGGATATTACGGATGCATTGATACAGTTGGGTGGTGGTCAGCAGAAAAGGCGGGGCAAAGTGCTGATAGGCCCGCTCGGCACCCTCCAGCTTCCAGGTCATCTGTGCAGGGTGTGGCGACAGGTGCCAGGCTGCCTCGGGCTTGCCCAGCAACAGGAGAGCAGTTCGGGTGACTTGACCGTTTTGGGTGACCCGTGCCCGATCAAGAAAGGTTGGCAATGGCCAGGCCATGACTTCCTCGGCATTAAAGCGGTTGGCATACTTTTTTGCGAACGCCTCCCGTGCTCTTGCAAGAGCCGCCTCGTCCAGATCGGTCAGGCTGGCGGCCGGCACCAATTGCGCACTCCAGTCTTGAGCGAGAGTTTGCTGACGAATTTCGTCCAGCTTGTCCAGGCTGAGGGAGACCAGACTTTCCCCGGCCCGGGCGTGGTAATGACCCTTCCAGGAGATTGGAATGCCCCTTGGAGCCGCGGGAATTTCAAATAACAACACCCGCCCATCTGCGTGTTGTAGTTCATGGATATCACGAAAGGTAATGCTGGGCTCGGTACTTTGCGCCACCTGCAGCTTCAGGCTATGCAGCCGCTCGGATTCGCTGCGGTAGTTTGTTCCCACCACCTCCCGGGTTTTGTTGCTCACACCAAACACCAGCCAGGCACGCTCCAGCCCCCGCAGATTGGCTTCGTTGCTGAGGGCAGAGAAATACGCACCAATCTTGTTGGTGTCGTAGTCATTGCCCGCTTCCTTGAACTCTGCCACCTCGTTTTCCCAGGTGCGGATCAAGCCTTCAAGCAACGCATTCAGGGCCGGTTGGTCCATGCCGTGATTCCTTAGAGGCTTCTGACTTCGGTGCTGGGTGAAAGCTGGCGGAAAATCTGCTCGACGTTTATTTTCACCGCATCAGAGACGAACCCATTGTCGCGGAAAACCACGCGCAAGGGCTCATGCTTGGCCAGCTCTTTGACCAGATCCTCCGTAACACCGCTGTCGAAACAAGCGACCAGCGCATTGTCATCGACGAAAAATACGGTCTTGTCTTGCAGGGTTTCGCGACGAATCGGCAGGGTAAGATCTACACCCCAGTCCACAAGCACCTGGAACAGAAGATCTTCAGAAGTGCGGTCGGGTTTGACGTTGTTTACTGCTTCTAGCAAGTCGCCCTGAGAGAGTTCGTCGGGGCGGTAGTAGATGTCCTTCATGTTTGAGGTGTCGACCTTGAGGACGCGGAAGCCGACGTCGCGGTTCCAGTCGGGATGACAGTTGTCTTCGAGGATTTTTTGGCCAGCGCGGCGGATGCGCTCTTTGGAAATCTCAGATACGGCGCAAGGGAGCTCTAGATCACGACAAAATTTTGCAGCGACCTTTGAGCTTAAAGCCTGGTCGTCCAGAGCTTCAGGAATTTGAACGAGTATGAATGAGCGTGAGCCTCCATCAACTGCATTCTGTTGTAAAACGGCGTGAGCAGTGGAGCCCGAGCCAGCAAAAAAGTCCAAGCAGATTGCGTCACGGTCATCAAAAGTTACCAATTCAACAAGCTTTCTGATCAATTCTGATGGCTTTGCAAAAGGAAAAACTTGAGAGTTCCCGAGAAGACTAACTATCTCGTTAGTTCCATGTTGTCCGTAAACACCATCCACAATAGAGAAGAACTTGGACGCTCTCGTCTCACCATCAGCTCCCTTCAGATACTGCTTTGAGGAAATTGACCATGTGCCATCCTTTAAACTCTGAAAGTGAACTTCACCGCTTGCAAGGGCTTGATCCATACGTTCCTTGCTCCAGCGCCACTGGCGTTTCGGCCAAATTTGCGTTCCATCTGGCGCAGGCACCGGAAATCGTAAGTTTGGTCTATCCTCAAAACTTTTCATGGCTTCTAGAGGGTGTATTCTGAAGGGGCCTTTCTCGTTAAAATGCTCGTCCGTCTTCGTATAATATCGCTCAACCTGAGCATTCGTTAACGGCACATACAGATCCAAGATGGATTCGAAATTACGGGAATACATGAGAATGTGTTCATGTATTGATACGAGGTGCTTTTCTTTTGCTCCTCCGCCATATCTCTTCTTCCAAATAATATTGTCGATGAAGTTCTGGGCACCAAAAACTTCATCGCATACTTTCCTTAGATTATGTACTTCGTTGTCATCAATGCTTATCAAGATAATTCCGTCTTGGCGTAAGAGTTTTTTAGCCAAACCAAGTCGTGCTCTCATCATTGACAACCAATCAGAATGCAATCGGCCATTTGCTTGCGTATTTGCAATCAGCCTATTTCCCTGATTATCTTTTTGATTCGAATTGAGTAAAAAGGATTCTGCGCTCTCAGAAAAATCATCATCGTAAACGAAATCATTTCCAGTGTTGTACGGCGGATCGATATAAATCATCTTGACCCGCCCTAAGTAGGTTTCTTGGAGCAGCTTCAGGGCTTCGAGGTTGTCCCCCTCGATAAAGAGGTTTCGTGTAGTATCGAAATCTCCGCTTTCCTCTCTTGCGGGACGCAACGATTTGGCAATCGGAGCATTGGCAACAACCAACGATTCCTGTTTACCTGGCCAATCCAATCGGTACCGCTCCTGAGGCCCCTCTACAATCGAATCACTCAATTCCTGCCGAAGCTGGTCAAAATCCACAGCCAAACGTAGTTTGCCTGTTGCCTCATCCCGCGCCTCGGTCACGCACCCAGGAAACAGCTCCCGAATCTTGGCAATGTTGTCCTGGCTCATGTCGGGGCTGTGCATTTTCAATTTGTCCATTACATCTCTCTCAATAACTTTTGGAAGCACCCTGCTGTTGAGTCAGCCGCTCCAGTTTCTGTTTGGCATCGCGCAACTCGGCGTTGATAGCCACGCGCTTGTTGAATTGTTTTTCACGGCCCAGCCGTGCTTTGATCCGCTGAATCTCTTTCTGCTGTGCGGCTATGGCTTCGGCCAGTTCGATGCGCTGATCCAGCGTCACTCTGTCCGCTTGTTCGCTTGTTGCGGTCACTGAATAAAAAGCCGCCGGTGGCTCTCTGGCTTCAGGGGTCGAGCTCAGCTCCTTACCGCGTGTAATCCCCTCCTGCACGAGCGGGCTTAGAAGTTGCTCGTAGAGGCTGCCCATGTCCAATGCCACCGGCAAGGGTTGGCGTATTGTGTGTTCTGGCTGCCAGTCGGTTTCAAAATAGTTGCCTATCCGCCAGCGGCTGCTATCGCCTTCGCTCTTCCGAGAAGGCGAGCTTTGCTTGTAGGCTGCTGCGACCTTAATACGGGTGCCTTGTATCAACTCGAAAATCAGTGGGAAGGGAATCGCGCGGTCAATGGCTTGGAGAACGCCTCGATCCAGTTCGGCACCCTTGAGCGCGATGCGAAACACCTGAATCTCAGTGACTGTCTTAGTGGCGGGCAGGTTGACCGTCTCCGGCGCCAGCTTGTAGGCCCAGCTAATCTGCTCCACCTGCTGTACAAAACGCTCCTTCAGCGCGCTCCCAACGGCGCCATGTTCGTATATCTTGCGCTTGGGTACCACCCGGTCAAAGGCAGCTGTCCTAGGCCAGGCAAACAGGGTCATGCACCTTGCCTTTCGATGACCAGGAAGGCAATGAGTTCGAAGTCATCCAGCCCTTTAATGGTATTGGTCAGAGCGGTGGTGCGGCCACCACCGAACAAGCTGTCGATGTCTTTGTCGTCTTTAACGTCGATCATGCTGCGGATGGCCTGGCTGAGCAGGTCAGAGTAGCGCTTCATGTTGCGCCCGTCATCCGTGTGTGCATTGAACTGGTGGCACAGGTCGGGAATCGGTTCTACTTTGCCTTTGCAGCTGCTACGGACCAGGTCGAGCAAGCGCTTGACTTCGGTGTGGTCTGCGACCACGTCACCGTCGTCGCCAATATACACCAGGTAATAGGGGTGCAAGCGATTCTGCTGGTTGACGTTCACACTGTCGTGGATGTTTTTCAGTGCGAAGATCACGCCCGGCTCTATGCCCAGTTCCGGTTGGGCTGGCACGAGAGCGTGCATACCAAAGGGCACGTTTTCCAGCTCGCCGTGCTCTTTCACGTAGTTGAGTAGGTCCATGCGGAAGTCATTGAGGCCCAGGTCGGTAATCGACACACCGGCTTTGACGTCTTCCAGTTCAATCACTTCCTCCTGCATGCGTTTGAGCTGCTCTTTCCGGTAGGCAATTTCACTGGACTTGGCCGTAAGCACGTTGTCGTCACCGGTGGCGGTTACATCCGCGATCACCATGCGGTTTTCCACCCGCTCCTTCAAGTTGATGTACTCGTCCAGGCTGATGTCCGGCCAATAATTGACCAGCTGTATCTGTTGGTTGGGCGAGCCGATACGGTCGATCCGGCCGAAGCGCTGGATAATGCGCACGGGGTTCCAGTGAATGTCGTAGTTGATCAGGTAATCGCAGTCCTGAAGGTTTTGACCCTCGGAAATGCAATCGGTACCAATCAGAATATCCAGTTCAGCCGGCTCGTTCGGGAGTGCGATAGTCTTCTCCTTGGAGCGGGGCGAGAACAGGGTGAGCAGGCTCTGGAAATCGTACGCCTTGTGCAGCGTTGACTTGGGCGCGGCCGATCCGGTCACTTTACCGACGTGAAGCCCCAATTTCCGGGCCATGGGGGCCAGGTTGTCATAGAGGTAGTCGGCAGTATCGGCAAAGGCGGTGAAGATCAGAACTTTGCGGTTGCCGGGGTTGAGTGGATTTTCGAGCTTACCATTGATCAGTTTTAGCAGGTGTTGAAGCTTGGCATCATCGGCCGGCGTCACTTTGCGCATGGCTTCCAACAGCCCGTCAATCAGGAGCAGATCGGCATCCAGGTCATGACGCCATGAGGGCAGATCCATGTCGGCGAGGCTGATCTGTACTTTTTTGCCGACAGTGAATTCGTCCAGCCCGCTCAGATCTTCGTCATCACTATCAAAGCCGCCCGGGTTATCCAGGTAGTCACCAATTTGAACCGCCTGGCCACTGGACTCAAACCCTTCTATAGCATCCAGGGTGCGGGTGATATTGGCTCTGAGGGATGCCAGCGTTAATCGAAAGGCTGCGACAGAGCTTTCCAACCGCTTGAGCAGGTTGGTTGTCATCAATGCCTGCAGGCTGTGTTCGCGATCAGCCTGGCGCAGCTTGCCTTTACCACCCTCGACATGGGTGTCGTACAGTTCTTCGTATTTGCGGATGCGGCTTGGCAGGATGTAGCTAATGGGCGCGTACACGGCCAGTTTGAGCAGGGATAGCTCGGTGAAAATGTGGTTGAGGTCGGCGACATCCGTGCGCTCGGTGATCGGGCAATGGAACGATAATGGCTTACGCCGTTCTGGAAATGGCCCGATATCCGTGGTGTCGTAGAAAGTCTGGATGTGCTTCCGTGACCGGGCAATGGTTACGCTATCCAGGAGCTCGAAAAAGTCGAAATCCAGCGCCCGAAGGATTGAGGCTGCTGTACGCTCTTCTGGTGGCAGTTCGGACCATTCGTTAAAGGCCTTTTGAGCCCGCCGGAAGATCTCTTCGACGCTGGTTTCAGTTTTCAGGTGTTTGCCAAGAGTTTCTGATTGTCCCTCGTATGCCAACGCCAGTTGATTACGCAGATCGTTGAAGCGATTGTTGACCGGGGTGGCTGACAGCATCAGTACTTTGGTTTTTACACCGGCGCGGATGACTTTGTTCATCAGCTTCTGGTATCGCGTTTCCCGATCTTTATAAACATCGTTATTGCGGAAGTTATGGGACTCGTCGATGACGACCAAGTCGTAGTTGCCCCAGTTGACTCGGTTCAGAGGAATGCCAAAGGATTCCCCGCCAGTGCGCGACAGGTCGGTGTGGCAAAGCACATCGTAGTTGAAGCGGTCTTTGGCGAAGATGTTCGTTGTGAGATTGCTGTTGAAGTTGCGCCAGTTGTCCGCGAGCTTCTTTGGGCACAGTACCAGTACCGATTTGTTGCGGAGCTCGTAATATTTGACCACGGCCAATGCGGTAAAGGTTTTGCCGAGCCCCACACTGTCAGCAAGGATGCAACCGCTGTAGGTTTCCAGCTTGTTGATAATCCCGGTTGCGGCATCTTTCTGGTAGTTGAACAGTTTGTTCCAGACCAGGCTTTCCCGGTATCCCGTGAGGTCGTTGGGCAATACGTCTTCATCTACATCTTCCAGGAAGTCATGGAAGATGTTGTAGAGCATGATGAAGTAGATGCGCTCTGGGCCATTTTCCTGGTAGACGGACTCGATGTGGTCGCAAATGGCATTAGTGACGTCTTCAACCTTATCGGGGTCGCTCCAAATTTGGTCGAACAGTTGCAGGTACATTTGAGCGTGGGCCGGCTCGTCCATGCGGGTAACGAAGTTGGAGACAGCGTTGCCTTGCTGGTAACCCAGATCCACAGCGGTAAAACCATTGACCGGCATATAGGCGACACGGCTATCACCCCCGGCCACGTGGACAAAGGACTGCATTGGGGCCTTCGTTTTATTAGAGCGGAACCTGGCTTTTTGGCGTATCCATTGAGCGCATTCCCTAGCCACCGCCCGCTGGGTGAGTTTGTTGCGCAGTTGGATTTCAAACTCGGTGCCGTAAAGTCCGCTTTCACGCTGGGATTTTGGGATAAAGAATTCCCGACGCTCCTTTTTAAGGCGATCGGTCACTTCGGTGGGAACAAACGTAGGCGCGGTGAATACGAACTGCAGGCTTTCCACATCAGCCAGCTCGGCCTTGAGTGCCTCGAATGCGTAGATAGAGAAGCAAGAAGCCGCGATTTTCAGGCGGGCACCTGGTGTGATCGTTTCTTTCAGATCATCACCCAGCAGGCGGTTGATGTTGTCGATCATTTCCAAAGTCTGCCCTCCTATGGGCATGCCGGCCTGGTTTATTTTTTTATTCAGAAGACCCGTCTCTTTGGACGGATGAGCATAATGCTACTGAGCTTTTACCATTTCGCGGGTGACCGGCTCAGCAGGTCCTCTCGGGTCATCAGCCAGCACAGCATTCTTCAGAATCGCTCGGGCTTCTGCTTCCATGCTGCGGCCGTTGATGGCTGCTTTCACACGTAGAGCCTTATGGACTTCTTCGGGTAGATTGCGAACAGTCAGCATCGCCATCGCCATCGCCATCGCCATCGCCATCGCCATCGCGATGGCCTCCTATGCATACACTGCATGCAGTGTAGGTTGCTGTTTTTGCGTGGGCAAGTGATGGCAAAATCTTGCGGGTGTGAGCCTATCTTTATAAGCAGAAAGGATGATTATTTCTCGAATGGGTGGTTGGGAATAGGGTAACGGGCTGGCTGGCCGCTTATGTGACAGAGGCTAAATAGGAGCTGAAACGATCTCGAGTACCTCATGTAGTTCACCTAGAGTCGCAATTAGAGCAGAATTTTGCTGGAGATCAGCGGCACGAAAATGAGCGCCACGGGAAATAAAGTGATGATTTTGAGACAAGTATATGCGCGACCCAGAAGGATTGAGGGCTTAGGTGATTGAGTTCGTCCGTTTAGGACCTTTTTGGCATCTTTGAGGACTAGAAACTGCCATTTTATTTTGGATGGTATTTTGGATGGTAAAACAAAAAAAGCACCCTTAGGCGCTTGATTTGTATCTATGTTTGGTGGAGACGGCGGGGATCGAACCCGCGTCCGCCAGAACTCTGCCTTAAGATCTACATGCTTAGTATCCCTCTATTAATTTAACCTCAAACGACCCGAAGGTCAGGGTGTAAGAGGCGAGTTCTTTAGATCTTAGCTGTTAGCCAGTGAACTCTGGATAACAGAGCAGCCTGTAAGCGATGACGTCCTGAGATGTAGCTTCTGGGTTACAGGCGCCCCAGTCAGGACGACTAGCAGCTTACGCTGCTAGTGCGTAGTTTTCGTCGTTTGCGACTATTAATATGCAGCTTTGGATTAACGAGATTGGCTGCCATCTCGACATGCACCCAAGGGTTCGCAACCAGCGTCGAAGCCATGTCGTCCCCTTACACCTGCAGTATATTGGCCCGGGCCTTGTGACTTCAAGGTTTATCTCGGTTTACCGCAGTTGTCGGCGTATCAGGTGGCGCGGCGGCGCTCGACTTCCGGATAGGTTTTGGGTGATCCCGCGGCGGCTTGCAGGTCGGCGATACTTTGATTAAACGCCGCAATGACGCGTTGTGGGTCTACTTTCAATTTCCTGTCCACAATGATGCCGAACTGCACAGTATCCGCGTACGTGAAGATGCTCAGGCCGATACCAATGCCACCCGTCTGAGGCACCCAAAACATGGGTTGTGACATTCGAGCGCCGGCAAGATACACCGGTTTTTTGGGGCCCGGCACGTTAGTGAGCACAGCTGAAGCCTTGCTGCTTAGAAGTTGTATTGCCCGTCGCTCTAGCATATCTGGCCCACGCCCGAAAAGATCGAGCAGGCTGTAGGTGACTTGTGCCTGCCAGGAGCGTTTTAGCCGGTTCATGTTTTCCTGAACCTGATGGAAGCGCATGCGCGGGCAGCTTTCGTCTATGGGAAGCGGAACCAGCACCAGGCCAAACTGATTGCCCAGCGTTTCTACCGGCTGCCGCAGGGGGCGGAGGTTAAAGGGTACGGCGACGCGAATGCCGCTGTCGGGTGGTGGCTCGTGCTGGTCGTGAAGATACTGATGAATGGCGCCGGTCGCTGCCGACATCAACACGTCGTTGACCGTGCCTCGCAGGGCCCGGGCGGTATTCTTGATGTCGCTCAGTGGCATGGGGTCAGCCCAGGCAACCGCCTTTCGTCCAGACAGGGAGCCTTTCAGGCGGGTGTCCGGATCGGAGGGGCTCAGTCCCAGCTTCAGGCATTCCATTCCGATTTTGCCGGACGTTTTCAGGAGCTGGAGAGGGTAGCCTCGTTTTGATGCGACGTTTCGGGCAAAGACCCGCAGTTGTTGGATGCCGGCATCCGCTGTGTTGCGCATTTCTCGAGAGGCGCTCGCGAGGCGCTTGCCGCGATCGGGAGCCTGTTGAGGGCGCGAGGGGAGTTGGTAGAGATTGCTGTTAGGCTCATCATCGGTAAGTGCAAGCAGCACCCTCACCAGTGAGATGCCGTCGGCAATGCAGTGGTGGATGCGTACGATAAGCGCGCAGCCCTCTCCATAGTTCTCGACAAAATGAATCTGCCAAAGCGGGCGCTGGGGGTTTAATGGCGTGCTGTTTAAATCGCTTGCCAGTGCCTGAAGTTCATTTTGACCAGCCTTTCCCGGCAGCCCGGTAATGTGCAGGTGATTATCCAGGCTGAAGTAGGGATCGTCTTGCCACCATGCGCGATCACCTGATTGCACGACCCTTTGGCGGAAACGCCTGAAGCGAAGAAAACGCTCTTCTAGCAGGTGGCGGAATCGCTTTAGCGAGATGGGCTGATCGAACACAAGCACAACGCCGATCATCATTGGGTTTTCTGTCGACTCCATGCGCAGCCAGGCGCGGTCGACGGCAGTCATTCTGGTGCGAGTCATGAGCCCTCTGTCCTTCCGTGGGAGAGGGTGAGGTTGGCGCGCAGGACAGCAAATCAGGAGCGCAGGCCCACCCTGAGTCGAAAAGTATAGTGCTGGCCGCTGAGGGAATGAAGTGGTCGTTAATGCGACAGGGTAGCCAGCGGATTAGCTTAAGTTGGTGTTTCTCATTATGCGCTGTTTCTGGCGGTCCCAGTCCCGTTCTTTTTCGGTATGCCGCTTGTCGAAGTCCTTTTTGCCTTTTACGAGGGCAATTTCGGCCTTCACCTTGTTTTTCTTCCAATACAGCGCGAGCGGGACGCAGGTATGTCCCTTCTGCTGAGTGGCACCCAACAATTTTCCGATCTCTTTGGCGTGCAGAAGCAATTTGCGAGTTCGGGTCGGGTCGGCGATGACGTGTGTCGATGCTGTGGACAGCGGTGTAACGTGAAGGCCTAGCAGGAAGGCTTCGCCATTTTTAAGCAGCACATAGGCGTCAGTGAGCTGAGCCTTGCCTGCTCGCATTGATTTTACTTCCCAACCCAATAACGACAAGCCAGCCTCGAAGCGATCTTCGATGTGGTATTCGTGTTTGGCTTTCTTGTTCAGGGCTATGGTGCCACTGCCTGTGCTTGGTTTCTGCTTGCTCATGAATGCTCGGTCTGAGATCGAAAAACGTCACGGGCCATGGTCAGGCCCCCTGCGAAGCCATGCATTGTAGCTTAGTATTGCAAAGCGGGTCACGAGGCGTGCCCGGGTTAATGAATCTGGTAGCGGGTTTCCGCTACAATGCTGCCAAAATAATGGGACCCTTCATGCATTCACGTTACCAGACGCCTGCCGGCTCCTGGACTCACAGAACCACCTTCTTCTGGGCGACCACTGGTGCGACTGTCGGGCTGAGCAACCTGTGGACATTTCCCCACATTGTCGGAGAAAGCGGCGGCGGTGCTTTTCTGCTTGTCTATCTGGCCTGCTTGTTGTTGTTAACTCTGCCGCTAATGCTCACTGAAGCGGCGATCGGTCGTGGTGCGCGTCATGGAGCGGTGCTGGCACTTGGTACGCTGGCCCGCGCCTCGGGTGCACCACATCGATGGGTATGGCCGGGCCGCTTGAGTGTGCTGGCGGGGTTTCTGGTGTTGTCCTTCTACGCCGTGATCGGAGGTATCTGCCTGGCTTATGTGTTCTATGCGGCCTACGGCCGACTGGACGGAGCCGGCGATGCCAAGTTAACGCTGGTGCTGACGTCGCTGGTGCAGGACCCGGCTCACTATCGATCTTTCATGGGGTGGCATGCGTTCTTCCTGGGGTTGGTGATGGTGGCCTCCATGCAGGGCGTGGTAAATGGGCTTGAGCGAGCGCTGCGGGTGGTGATGCCGCTGTTTGTATTGTTGCTTGTCGGGTTGCTGGTATATGGCATTCAATACGGCAATATCGATGCTGCGATGAATTACCTTTTAGCGATGCGGCCCGAACAGTTGAGCTTTAATGGTGTACGCCAGGGACTGACTCATGCCTTCTATACGTTGGCGCTCGGGGTTGGTGTGCTGGTTGTGTTTGGTGCTTATTCTGCACCTACGACACCTTTGAAGCGTTCAGTGCTGGCGGTGGCGCTGTTTGATACGTTGATTGCGATCGTCGCAGGCCTCGTGATTTATGCGGCGGTATTCAGTCATCAGGGCAATGCGACGCAAGGATTTAATCTGGTTTTTCTGGCACTGCCAGAGGCCCTGTCAGCATTGCCATTCGGGCAATTTGTCACAACGGTATTCTTCGTTACGATCGTGCTGGCGGCCTGGAGTTCTTCCATCGCTTTGCTTGAGCCTTCTGTCAGCTGGCTGCAGGAGCGGCTGGCGGCGCCTCGGGGCTGGAGCGTGCTGCTCATCGGGCTGGCCGCTTGGGGAGTGGGGCTGGCAAGTCTGCTCTCCTTTAACGCCTGGTCGGATGACACTTTCCTGGGGGGGAGCATCTACCGTTGGATGGAGATGCTGACCAGTACGTTGCTTATTCCGATAGTGAGCGTATTGCTTGCGTTCTTCGCGGGTTGGGCCGTGCCGGACGAACTGGCGAATCGGTTGATCGGCCGAGGTCCGGTATTCGTAAGGCAAATCTGGCAATGGGTGATCCGTCTGGTGTTGCCGGCCGTCATTCTCTATATCGGGGTCCACTATGCGATCCAGTCCGGAGGTTCGCTTTGTTCGTCATCTTCTCCGCCGTTCTGGTGTGAATCACATAATGAGCAGCTGCCTTCGGGTGCGCCCGAGCCGCCCCCGCCGCCGCCCGACACAATGCCTGCGGAGCCCGGGGCTGAGCCTCAGGTACCCCCTGCTGAAACCTTGCAGGAATCGGTGAAAGGTCGAAGTGAGGAACCTGTACCGGATGATCTGCTCTATCAGAGCGCCTGATATGTGTCGGCAATTCAAAACCTGCTGAGAGAAAGAAGCATCGGAATGGCTCAAGTTATCGAAAAATCCGCACTTGTTTGGTTCTCCGCCGAGCAAATGTATGCGCTGGTTAATGACGTTCCGCGATACCCGGAATTCCTGCCCTGGTGCGGTGGGTCCGAGGTGCATGAAGCGACAGAAGCGGAAATTCTCGCATCGATTGATATCGCAAAGGGTGGTGTTCGCCACCGGCTGACGACGCGCAACCGGCTCGATGCTCCAACGATGATCGAGATGGCGCTGGTTGACGGGCCATTCCGTCGCCTTCGCGGCGTCTGGGAGTTTCGCCCGCTGGAGGAAAATGCCTGCAAGGTGGTGTTGCGTCTGGAGTTTGAGTTGTCCAGCTCACTGGCGCGTATGACGTTTGGCCCCGTATTCAGTCAGGCGGCGAATACCATGGTGGATGCGTTTTGTCAGAGGGCGCTTGTGGTGTATGGAGGAGTGAAAGAGTGAAGGGTGGAGCGCAAATCAGCGTGGAAGTGGCATACGCGACGCCTGAGCGCCAGGAAATTATGTCGGCAGTGCTTGAGGATGGTGCGACGGCTTATGATGCGGTTGTGGCTTCAGGCATCACGCAGGTTTTCCCGGAGATCGACCTGGAGGCAATGGACCTGGGAATCTACGGCAAAGTGATCAAGTTGCCCAAGACCCACGCACTGCGAGATGGAGATCGTGTGGAAATCTACCGGCCCTTGAAAATCGATCCGAAACAGGCGCGTATCAATCGTGCCCGTAAAAAATAAACAACGCATCAGGTACTTTTGCGGCTGTGTTCAGGCGACACTGATTTCAGGGTTGCAGTGCCGCCGGAGGTCGATTTGATCAGTAGGCGGGCGTTTCGTCGAGCAGCTGCGCTTCGTAGTGCGAGTAGTTGTCGGCATCGTAGTACACGATGATGCGCTGTTCGTTGATGTCCCCACCACTCTTCTGGTACGTGTAAATATAGTATTCCCTCGAAGCATCGACCGGGTTGATCATAACCGGCGTCCCGATAATTGCGTGCACCTGACTGCGGGGCATGCCTTCGGTCAGCTGGGCGAGCGCTTCTTCGTCTATAATGTTGCCCTGTTGGACATTGATTTTGTAAACGCCGGGAAATGCACAGCCGGTAAGCAGGACAAGGGCGAGTAGAGCGGCGAGCTTTTGCATCAGGTAGTGAAATCCTCTATCTTTGGGACGCTTGCCAGACGGCAGGTAAAAAGTTAGCCAGCCGTCTTCGCGATGGCTATCATAACGGAACTCGACAGTTCACCAAAGAGCGAACAGCAGCATGTCATCTGAAAATGCCGAATTACGTAAAGTCGGTCTCAAGGTTACTCTTCCGCGAGTCAAGATTTTCAACATTCTCGAAAGTGCGTCAGAGCATCATCTGAGCGCTGAGGATGTATACAAGAAACTGCTGGAAGCGGGTGATGATGTTGGTCTGGCCACTGTTTACCGGGTACTGACTCAATTTGAGGCGGCCGGCCTGGTGCTGCGTCATAACTTTGAAGGTGGCCATGCCGTTTTTGAAATGGCGGGCGAAGATCATCACGATCACATGGTGTGCACCGATACCGGCAAAGTCATTGAATTTTGCGATCCGGTTATCGAAGAGCGCCAGCGCAAGATCGCAGAAGAACACGGCTTTGAAATTGTCGACCACAGCCTGATTCTTTATGTGAAGCCCAGTAAGAAATAAGAGTAGGCCCATTCGACGCTTCACCGAAGCGCGAAGCCGGTCAATAGTGACGCCCGTTAGGTTTTTGATCTTGCGGGCGTTTTTGTTTGTGGTGTCTGGCGTTACCTGATGGGTGTCGTCCTCAAACAGTTAAGGGTGTGTTGCAATCGGCACTGGTGCAGATCGTGTGCAAAAAAAGAGGCAGCGTTTGCTGCCTCCAAAAACGCCCGGGGTTTGAGCGTAGGGGAATCAAATCTGGTTCACTTAGTGGTGGGTTGCCTGGCCTTTCTGAAACATTTCCTGAGCATGAGCGAGGGTCTGATCTGTCATGTCGACGCCGCCCAGCATTCTCGCCACTTCCCGCACCCTGCCGTCTTCGGTTAGTGTTTCGATGCGCGAGAAAGTCGCATCTTTTTCACTGAATTTACTGACAAACAAGTGCTGATGCGCCTGCGCCGCGACCTGTGCAAGATGGGTGACGCAGATCACCTGGCCGTTATCGCCAAGTTGCCGTAACAGGCGGCCCACTACCTCTGCTGTGCCGCCACCAATGCCCACATCCACCTCGTCAAAAATCAGGGTGGGGATAGTGGACGTCTGGGCAACGACCACTTGTATCGCAAGACTGATCCGCGAAAGCTCGCCGCCGGACGCGACCTTGCTGAGAGGTCTTGCAGGTTGTCCGGGGTTTGCGCTGATCAGAAATTCAATGTCCTCGTTGCCAAGCGGTGACGGGCCAGACTTTTCATGGCGGGCCAGTCGTGTGACAAATTGCACGGACGGCATGCTCAGACGCACCAGCTCCTCAGCAATTCTGGAGTCCAGCTGGGTAGCAGCCGCTTCGCGTCTGGTTGTCAGGGCGTCCGCTTTCTCCTGCCAGAGTAGCGAGAGTTGTTCCGCATCCGCTTCAAGTTTCTCCAGACTGCCTTCGCCGCCGTCGAGTGCTTCCAGCTCCTTCGCAAGTTGATTGTGAAGCGCCGTCAATTCCTGCGGATTAACTCGATGCTTGCGAGCGAGGTCGTAGATCAGGCTCAGACGTTCCTCTACCTGTTCCAGCTTCGCGGGGTCTGCATCGTAGTCGTCGACGAAATGCCGCAAATTATTACCGGCTTCATCGAGTTGAATCTGGGCATCGGCGAGCATTTGTAAGGTGTCGCTGAGTTGTGGCACCTCAACCGGAAGCTGCTCGATCAGTTGCACGGCTTGGCGCACGAGTGCAGCTGCACTGGGCTCATCTTCGCTGCACAGCAGTGACGCCTTATGGCAGCTTTGCATTACGGCTTCAGCATGGCTCAGGTGAGCTTGTTCCTGCTCAAGTGTGCTGATTTCGTCGTCACTCAGTGCAAGCCTGTCAAGCTCCTCAACCTGATAGCGCAACAGTTGCAGGCGTGCTTCGTTTTCGTCGTGGTTGCTCTGGAGTTCTGTCAGACGCAACTGGGTTTGGTGCCATAGTTTCCATGCCTGTCGGGTTTCCTCGGCCAGCGTCTGGGCGTCGGCGAATTCATCAAGTAGTTTGCGATGGGTTTCTTTATGTAGCAGTGATTGATGCTGATGCTGGCTGTGAATGTCCATCAGTTGTCCGCCCAGCTCACGAAGATCGGCGAGGGGGCAGGGCTGGCCGTTAATGTAAGCGCGGGAGCGGCCGTCTTTGCTGATAACCCTGCGAAGTATGCATTCGCTGTCATCGTCCAGGTCATGGGCTTCAAGCCAACTGGTTGCCTCGGGAATACGGCTGACGTCAAAGCTTGCGGTAATGTCGGCGCGTTTTGCGCCGTGCCTGACGGCTCCGGCATCAGCGCGCCCGCCCAGCACAAGGCTGAGGGCGTCGAGCACAATGGATTTGCCCGCGCCTGTCTCGCCAGTGAGGGTTGTCATGCCTTGGCGGAACTGAAGTTCAACGCGTTCCGCTATGGCGTAGTTGGAGACGATGAGTTGGTTCAGCATAAGGCGCTCCGGCTTACCTGTCGCAAGATGTATCGAGGGTGCTGCAAAACCACTGCGCTCGGCCATGCGGCGTTGGAAATCCGTTCAAAATGCTCATTTACGATACGTAAACTGCGCTTATTCGCGAATGTCCGCCTTGCCTGGTCTTCGCTCGCTACGTTTCACGGCACCCCTTGGCTGTTTGGATATACAGTAGCTGTGAATATATACAGTAAAAAAACCGGTTGCAAGTAATACTCGGGTGGCAGTTGAAACACCGTCATGCGACCCCATATCCCAGACACGTTGTTTGGCAAAGGCGGTTTTCCGCCGTAGAGATGATTTGAAATCAGGAGCGACCGATGAGCGCAGATGAAACCCGCAAGGACAATGGTGAGGAAGAGTTGAGAGATCCTCGCGAAGAGTTTGAGCCGATGACAGCACTGGATGATGACGACGTTGTTATTGAGGGTGGTGTCAGTGGCGAAAAGAGCGACCAGGAGGGAAGCGAAGTTGAAGCCCTTGAACAGCAACTGGCCGAGCAGAAAGAGCAGGTGTTGCGCGTACAGGCCGAGATGCAGAATGTTCGTCGTCGCTCGGAACTGGATGTTGAGAAGGCTCGCAAGTTTGCACTGGAAAAGTTCGTAAAAGAGCTTCTGCCTGTTGCGGACAGCCTGGAGAAGGCGGTCGAAAGCACCGAGGCTGCTTCCGGCGATGCTGTTGTTGCGTCGTTTCGTGAAGGTGCCGAAATGACCCTCGGGCTGTTCCTGTCCAGCCTCGGCAAGTTCAACGTGAAGCAGTTGAATCCCGTCGGCGAACCATTTGACCCGCAGCTGCACGAAGCCATGTCGATGGTTCCTGCGCCCGATGCCGAGCCCAATAGCGTTGTTGCCTGTATTCAGAAAGGCTACACGCTGAATGACCGGCTGGTGCGCCCTGCCATGGTCATGATCGCCAAACCCGAAGGTGGCGCAAAAATTGACGAGCAGGCTTGAAAAAATCCGATGTGAGCCAATATAGGCTTTAAACGGTCAACAAGCCGGCCCGATTTAAGAATTGATCAGCTGAAAAGCTAATACAGAACTGGAGTGAATCAATGAGCAAAATTATTGGTATCGACCTGGGAACCACAAACTCTTGTGTCGCCATTATGGATGGCGACAAGGTCAAGGTTATTGAGAGTGCTGAAGGCGATCGCACCACGCCATCCATCGTGGCCTATACCGACGAAGGCGAAATTCTGGTAGGTCAGTCTGCCAAGCGTCAGGCGGTGACCAACCCGAACAATACCCTGTATGCCATCAAGCGCCTGATCGGTCGTCGGTTTGAAGACGCTGTCGTGCAGAAAGACATCAAAATGGTGCCTTACAAGATCGTTGGCGCTGATAACGGCGACGCATGGGTTGAAGTGAAAGGCAAGAAGATGGCGCCGCCACAGGTGTCTGCGGAAATTCTGAAGAAGATGAAGAAGACCGCTGAAGACTATCTTGGCGAGAAAGTAACCGAAGCGGTTATCACTGTCCCGGCTTACTTTAACGACAGTCAGCGTCAGGCAACCAAAGACGCCGGCAAGATCGCGGGTCTTGAAGTCAAGCGCATTATCAACGAGCCAACTGCGGCTGCGCTGGCATATGGCCTTGACAAGAAGAGCGGCGATCGCAAGGTTGCGGTTTATGACCTGGGTGGCGGTACTTTCGATATCTCGATCATCGAAATCGCAGACGTTGACGGTGAGCACCAGTTTGAAGTGTTGGCTACTAATGGCGACACATTCCTGGGCGGTGAAGACTTTGACATGAAAGTCATTGAATTCCTTGCTGACCAGTTCAAGAAAGACAGTGGTATCGATCTGCGCGGCGACTCACTCGCCATGCAGCGTCTGAAAGAAGCGGGCGAGAAGGCCAAAATCGAGCTTTCCAGCAGTCAGCAGACCGACGTTAACCTGCCTTATATCACGGCAGATGCCAGCGGTCCCAAGCACATGAACGTCAAGCTGACGCGCGCCAAACTTGAGTCGCTGGTTGAAGATCTGGTTCAGCGCAGCCTCGAGCCTTGCCGTGTCGCGATGAAAGACTCCGGTTGCGATAGCAGCGAAATCGACGAAGTGATTCTGGTCGGTGGTCAGACCCGTATGCCACTGGTTCAGGAAAAGGTAAAAGACTTCTTCGGCAAGGAATCTCGTCGGGATGTTAACCCGGATGAAGCGGTTGCCATGGGTGCTGCTATTCAGGCCGCGGTACTGTCCGGTGATGTGAAAGACGTTCTGCTGTTGGACGTGACGCCATTGACGCTGGGTATCGAAACCATGGGTGGTGTTGCGACTCCGCTGATCGATAAGAACACCACGATCCCGACCAAGAAGTCGCAGACGTTCTCGACAGCTGATGACAACCAGACTGCAGTGACCATCCATGTTGTTCAGGGTGAGCGCAAGCAGGCGACCCAGAATAAGTCGCTGGGCCGTTTCGATCTGGCTGATATTCCGCCGGCGCCACGTGGCATGCCACAAATCGAAGTCACCTTCGATATTGATGCCAACGGTATCCTGAACGTGTCCGCGAAGGACAAGGCAACAGGTAAAGAGCAGTCCATCGTGATCAAGGCATCGTCTGGTCTGAATGACGATGAAATCGAGAAGATGGTGCAGGACGCCGAAGCTAACGCTGAGGAAGATCGCAAGTTCGAAGAGCTGGTTCAGACCCGTAACCAGGGTGACGGTATGGTCCACGCTGTTCGCAAGACGCTTTCCGAAGCTGGTGACAAGGTGACCGAAGAAGAGAAAACGTCTATCGAAGCGGCAATCAGCGATCTTGAAGAAGCGCTGAAAGGTCAGGACAAAGACGATATCGAAGCCAAGACCCAGAAGCTGACCGAAGTCTCTTCTGAGCTCGCGCAGAAGATGCATGCTGATCAGGCCGAGCAAGGTGCTCAGGCTGAAGGGCAATCTGAAAGCGCACAGAGCGGTGACGATGCCGTTGATGCCGAGTTCGAAGAAGTGAAAGACGAAGACAAGCGGTAATCGCGATGTTTTCGTGAGTACCGTAAAACGCGGGTGGCTGAGGCTGCCCGCGTTTTGCGCGTTTGTAGGTGAACGAATTTGCAGCAGGGCCGCCTCAGTGCGGTTCTGATGTGTCTAGCGATGAAGTCACAGGTCTGTCCGTAACGGATGGGTCGAATATGGGTGTCAGAACATGTCCAAACGCGACTATTACGAGATTCTCGGTGTATCCCGGGATGCAGACGAGAAAGAAATAAAGCGCGCGTACCGCAAGCTTGCCATGAAATATCATCCGGATCGTAATCCGGACGACAAGGACGCTGAGAACAAGTTCAAGGAGGCCAGCGAGGCCTATGAAGTGTTGGCGGATGCCAGTAAGCGTGGTGCTTATGACCAGTTCGGCCATGCGGGTGTCGATGGTCAGGGCGGTGCGGGTGGCTTCGGCGGCGGTGGCGGCGGAAGTTTCTCTGATATCTTCGGCGATGTATTTGGTGACATCTTCGGCGGCGGTCGTGGCGGTCGCAGCAATCGCGGGGCTGACCTTCGCTATACGCTAGAGCTCGATCTGGAAGAAGCTGTAAAAGGCACGACTGTTCAGATCAAGGTGCCGGGTCATATCGAGTGCGACCTTTGTGGTGGTTCGGGCGCCGAAAAAGGCAGTCAGGCTGAAACTTGTGGCACCTGTGGTGGTGTCGGTCAGGTCCGTATGCAGCAGGGGTTCTTTGCCGTTCAGCAGGCATGCCCGACCTGTCGCGGTGCTGGCAAGGTAATCAAGAATCCTTGTAAGAAGTGTCACGGGAACGGCCGGGTTGAGCAGGCCAAAACACTGTCGGTCAAAGTGCCGCCAGGTGTTGATACCGGTGATCGTATTCGTCTTTCCGGCGAGGGCGAGATGGGTATGGATGGCGGGCCATCCGGCGATTTGTATGTGCAGGTTGCCGTGAAAGAGCATTCCATCTTTTCTCGCGATGGCCGCAATCTATATTGTGAAGTGCCCATCAGTATCATTGATGCCTCATTGGGTGGAGAGCTTGAGGTGCCAACCCTTGATGGTCGCGTCAAGCTCAAGATTCCGGCGGAAACCCAGACTGGCAAGTTGTTCCGGCTGCGCAACAAGGGTGTCGCCCCTGTCCGTGGTGGTCCGGCAGGCGATCTGTTGTGCCGGGTGATTGTTGAGACCCCGGTGAAGTTGACCAAGCGTCAGAAGGAATTGTTGGAAGAGTTGCAGCAGACGCTAGACGGAAAGAATGGAACCAATCACGGGCCTCGTAAAACCTCATGGTTTGAGGGCGTGAAAAGTTTTTTCGATGAAATGAAATTCTAGGAAGGTCGCATGACGCGTGTAGCGATAACCGGCGCAGCCGGGCGTATGGGGAAGGTGTTGATCGAGGCCGTGGATTCCGCCGAGGGGCTGACATTGGGGGCGGCGATCGTGCATCCTGAAAGCTCGTTGATCGGCGCTGATGCCGGTGAGGTTGCGGGTGTTGGCAAGCTGGGTGTTGCTATGGCTGCGCAGCTCGGAGATGTCGTCGACGACTTTGATCTGCTGATTGATTTCACCTTTCCGTCGCTCACGCTTGAAAATGCAGCATTCTGTCAGCAGCACGGCAAGCAACTCATTATCGGCACGACCGGGCTGGCGGACGAAGATAAGGCCCAGATTACGGCATTGGCCGAAAGTGTGCCGATCGTGCTGGCTCCCAACATGAGTGTCGGGGTCAACGTAGCGCTTAACCTGCTTCGCACGGCGGCTCAGGTGCTGGGTGACGACTACGATGTTGAAATTATCGAAACCCATCATCGTCATAAGAAGGATGCGCCGTCCGGAACAGCATTGCGGATGGGTGAGGTGGTTGCCGAAGCGCTGGGGCGGGACCTTAAAGAATGCGCGGTCTACGGTCGGGAAGGCTTCACCGGTGAGCGCTCAACCCGGGAAATCGGGTTTGAGACTGTGCGTGCCGGCGACGTTGTTGGTGATCATACGGTGCTGTTCGCCAGTATGGGCGAGCGTATTGAGATCACACATAAGGCCAGCAGCCGAATGACGTTTGCCCAGGGCGCAGCCCGCGCGGCGCAATGGTTGGCTGACAAGCCTTCCGGGCTCTACGACATGCAGGATGTGCTTGGGCTCAAGTCCTGACCGGCACAAGCAAAGCTGTCGTGCCCGGCCGTCATGGCGACAGCGATTTGCCTGAGGTGCGGATTCACAGAAGGTTAGCTGCGCTTTTCTAGTGAGTCGCACCTTATGTCTGGTCGTGGCTCTGATGCCTGCTCGCTGCTTTTGTCGTGGACACAGTCCGCCATATTTCTTACAATAAGGCGGTTTAACTGCACCACGCGCAGCCGACAAAGCTGTCGAGATCGAAAGCGGGACGGAGTTCTGGACTCCCTCTCGCTTTTTTGCGACTTGAATTTGTCAGGCTGTGTTCCCGGTTAGTGCTTCCAGAGGCGCTAACGCTACGCCACGACGGTACGAAGAGGAAACGGCATTGACTTCACCAGCAATCCTAGCGCTCGCAGACGGTAGCCTGTTTAGAGGGGTCGCCATCGGCGCCGACGGAGAGACCAGCGGCGAGGTCGTCTTTAATACCGCCATGACAGGGTATCAGGAGATTCTGACAGATCCCTCCTATGCTCGTCAGATGGTGACGCTGACTTACCCTCACATCGGTAATACCGGTGTGAATGAGGAAGATGTTGAGTCAGACCGCATTCAGGCTGCAGGCCTGATTATTCGCGACCTGCCTTTGATGGCCAGTAACTGGCGCAAAACCCAATCCCTTGATGCTTACCTGCGTGATAGCAATGTGATCGGCATTGCCGGTATTGATACACGACGCCTGACGCGCATTTTGAGAGAGAAAGGTTCCCAGAACGGCGCAATCGTCGCCGGCCCGGATGCAACCGAAGAGAAGGCGCTGGAGCTTGCTCGCGCTTTTCCGGGGCTCAAGGGTATGGATCTGGCCAAAGAAGTGGGTAGCAAAACGAGCTACCGCTGGAGCCAGACGGACTGGACGCTCGATAACGGCTACGGTGAGCTGAGTCAGCCCAAGTACAAGGTTGTCGCTTACGATTACGGTATCAAGTTCAATATTCTGCGCATGCTGGCCTCCCGTGGCTGTGATGTCACTGTCGTGCCAGCGCAAACGCCGGCGTCCGAAGTGCTGGCGATGTCGCCTGACGGGGTGTTTCTCTCCAATGGTCCGGGTGATCCGGAGCCATGCGACTACGCGATTAAGGCGATTTCGGACATCCTTGAAACCGATATGCCGGTGTTTGGTATCTGTCTGGGTCATCAGCTGCTCGCGCTGGCCAGCGGCGCCAAGACTCTGAAAATGGGGCACGGTCATCACGGTGCGAATCATCCGGTACAGAACCTGGACGATGGCACGGTCATGATCACCAGTCAGAACCACGGCTTTGCAGTTGATGGTGACAGTCTCCCCGATACGCTCGAAATAACTCACAAGTCTCTGTTCGACGGTACCTTGCAAGGTATTCGCCGCACAGATCGACCGGCTTTCAGTTTTCAGGGTCATCCTGAAGCGAGCCCGGGACCCCATGATGTCGCGCCATTGTTTGATGGTTTTATCCGATTGATGGACCAGAGGGCAGCCTCAGGAAAATCCTGAGTTTCGGGATTCCCGATGGGCCACGGTTTTCGTGGCGACTGCTGACGACTGAAACAAGCTGCTGACAGGTTTACGACGAAATGCCAAAACGTTTAGATATCAAAAGCGTCCTGATCCTCGGCGCAGGCCCGATTGTGATTGGCCAGGCGTGTGAGTTCGATTACTCGGGGGCTCAGGCCTGCAAGGCGCTGCGTGAGGAAGGGTTCCGGGTCATTCTGGTGAACTCCAATCCGGCGACCATCATGACCGATCCGGCGATGGCGGATGCTACTTATATTGAGCCGATTACCTGGAAAACGGTCGCCAAAATAATTGAGAAAGAGCGTCCCGATGCGCTGCTGCCCACAATGGGTGGTCAGACCGCGTTGAACTGTGCGCTGGATCTGGAAAAGCACGGCGTTCTCGCTGAGTTCGGTGTGGAAATGATTGGCGCCGACGCCGACGCTATCGATAAGGCGGAAGACCGGGAACGTTTTGACTCGGCAATGAAGGCCATTGGCCTGGATACACCTCGTGCCTCCATGGCGCACTCGATGGATGAGGCCTTCCAGGTCCTTGAGGATATCGGTTTCCCCTGCATTATCCGTCCCTCTTTCACGATGGGTGGCTCCGGCGGTGGTATTGCATACAACCGCGAAGAGTTTGAGGAAATTTGTACCCGCGGACTGGATCTGTCGCCCACCAAAGAGCTGTTGATCGACGAGTCGCTGATTGGCTGGAAAGAATACGAGATGGAAGTGGTCCGTGATGCCAAGGACAACTGCATTATCGTGTGCGCCATTGAAAACTTTGACGCCATGGGCGTGCACACCGGCGATTCCATCACGGTTGCGCCGGCCCAGACGCTGACGGACAAGGAATATCAGATCATGCGGAACGCCTCGTTGGCGGTCTTGCGTGAAATCGGTGTTGAAACAGGCGGTTCCAACGTCCAGTTTGGTATACATCCGGACAACGGCCGCATGGTTGTAATCGAAATGAATCCGCGGGTATCACGCTCTTCAGCTTTGGCATCCAAAGCGACCGGTTTTCCGATCGCGAAAATCGCTGCCAAGCTGGCCATCGGGTACACTCTGGATGAGCTGCAGAACGATATTACCGGCGGCGTCACTCCGGCCTCCTTCGAGCCGAGTATCGATTACGTTGTCACCAAAATCCCCCGTTTCACCTTCGAAAAATTCCCGCAGGCGGATGCCCGGCTGACAACGCAGATGAAATCTGTCGGTGAGGTGATGGCGATCGGCCGCACGTTCCAGGAATCGATGCAGAAGGCGTTGAGGGGGCTTGAGGTCGGTTCCGACGGCTTTGACGAAATGGTTGATGTGACCACTGCAGATGGCCGGGAAACCCTGATTCAGGAGTTGAATGTACCCGGTGCCAATCGCATCTGGTACATCGGTGATGCGTTCCGTGCCGGGATGACGGTTGACGAAGTCTTCCGCAATACCCATGTCGATCGCTGGTATCTGGTGCAGATCGAAGATTTGATTCGCGAAGAGGCCGAGCTGAAAACGGCAGGCAAGGCAGAAATCGACCGAGACTTCCTGTTCCGTCTGAAGCGTAAAGGCTTCTCGGATGCGCGTCTGGCGAAGTTGCTGGGTATTTCTGAAGCCAGTCTGCGCAAGCATCGGCAGGAACTGGGCGTGCGTCCTGTCTATAAGCGGGTGGACACCTGCGCGGCAGAGTTTGCGTCCTCCACGGCGTATATGTATTCCTCCTACGAGGAAGAGTGCGAAGCTCAGCCGACGGATCGTGAAAAAATCATCGTCATCGGTGGCGGTCCAAACCGGATTGGTCAGGGTATTGAGTTCGATTACTGCTGTGTTCACGCGGCTTTGGCGATGCGTGAAGATGGCTATGAAACCATCATGATCAATTGTAATCCCGAGACGGTTTCAACGGATTACGACACCTCGGATCGGTTGTATTTCGAGCCGGTAACGCTTGAAGATGTGCTTGAAATTATCAATGTCGAAAAACCAAAGGGCGTGATTGTTCAGTACGGCGGGCAGACTCCGTTGAAGCTGGCTCGCGGTCTTGAGGCTGCGGGTGTTCCCATTATCGGCACCAGCCCTGATGCAATTGACCGTGCGGAGGATCGTGAGCGGTTCCAGCAAATGATTACACGCCTGGATCTGCGTCAGCCCCAGAATGCGACCGTACGTAGCCATGAAGATGGTATTGTGGCGGCGCGTGAAATTGGTTATCCGCTGGTGGTGCGTCCGTCTTATGTCCTTGGCGGTCGGGCGATGGAAATCGTATACGACGAGGACGAGCTGGTGCGTTACATGCGCAACGCGGTTCTGGTGTCCAATGATAGCCCGGTGTTGCTTGATCACTTCCTGAATGCCGCTATTGAAGTGGATATTGATGCGGTGTGTGATGGTGAAGATGTTGTGATTGGCGGCATCATGCAGCATATCGAACAGGCCGGTGTGCACTCAGGCGACTCTGCCTGCTCGTTGCCGCCTTACACGCTTCCGGCTGCGGTGCAGGACGAAATGCGTAACGTGGTCAAGCAGATGGCGCTGGAGTTGGAAGTTGTTGGCCTGATGAACGTCCAGTTAGCGTGGCAGGACGACACGGTCTATGTCATTGAGGTTAACCCCCGGGCTTCGCGGACCGTGCCCTTTGTCTCCAAGGCTATTGGCGCCTCGCTTGCCAAGATTGCGGCGCGTTGCATGGCGGGTCAGTCACTGAAAGCTCAGGGCTTCACCACCGAGATCGTGCCGAAGTATTACGCTGTGAAGGAGTCCGTTTTCCCGTTCGCCAAGTTCCCTTCGGTTGATCCGATTCTCGGTCCCGAAATGAAGTCGACCGGTGAAGTTATGGGGCTTGGCGACAGCTTTGATGAGGCCTTTGCCAAGGCCGCACTTGCTGCCGGCGAACGTTTGCCTGAGCAGGGCACCGCGTTTATATCGGTGCGTGATGTCGATAAGCCGGGCGCGCTGAAGGTGGCCCGGGATCTGATTGATGCAGGCTTCAAACTGGTTGCCACTACAGGCACAGCTGAGCATCTGCGGGCTGCGGGTATTGAGGTCGAGCGTGTCAACAAGGTCCGCGAAGGCCGCCCGCATATTGTCGATGCCATCAAGAATGGCCAGACACAGTTGATTATCAACACGACTGAGGGTCGCAAGGCGATTTCAGATTCTGCGCAGATTCGCCAGTCAGCATTGCGCCACAAGGTGACCTACACCACTACGCTTGCGGGTGGTGAAGCCTTCTGTCGCGCTATAAAATTCGGTCCGGAGCGCACGGTACGTCGCCTCCAGGACCTGCATGCAGGAATTTAAATCTTATGAATAATCGCGTTCCAATGACCGTTCATGGCGAGCAAAGCCTGCGGGAAGAATTGCAGAAGCTAAAGTCTGAAGATCGTCCGCGGGTAATTGCGGCGATTGCCGAGGCGCGTGAGCACGGTGATCTGAAAGAAAATGCGGAATATCATGCAGCACGGGAGCAGCAAAGCTTCATTGAGGGAAGGATTCAGGAGATCGAGTCCAAGCTGGCCGGCTCACAGATCATTGATGTCACCAAAATCGATAATACCGGCAAGGTTATTTTCGGGGTGACAGTGACGCTCACGAATGTGGATACGGATGAAACCGTCACCTACAAGATTTGTGGTGAAGACGAGGCGGATATCAAGGCAGGTAAGCTGTCTGTGTCATCTCCGATTGCCCGCGCACTGATCGGTAAAAGTGAAGGTGACGTTGTTGCGGTGCGTGTTCCATCCGGTACGGTCGAATACGAGATTGAAACGGTTGAGCATATCTAGTAACCGATAGCTCAAAGGCTGGCATCGCCTTGATTGTGCGGTGCCTGTTAAAGCAAAAAGCCGGCGGGATTCGCCGGCTTTTTGCTTCAGGGGTGATCAGTCCTTGAATCGTTGAAGATTGGACAGTTTCGGATTCGGTTTTTTGGCCCGCCGCAGGATGATCGCGATTTTGCCGATAATCTGGACCAGTTCGGCGCCGGCTTCCTGGCACAGCGCTTCAATGGCTTCTCGGCGCTCTTCGCGGTCCGGGCTGGCGACCTTGATTTTGATCAGCTCATGATCGTTCAAGGCGCGGTCCAGTTCTTTCTGGAGGTTTTCGCTCAGGCCTTTGTCGCCGATCATGACAACCGGTTTGAGGTGATGGGCGATAGCGCGGTACTCACGACGCTGTTCCGGCGACAGGCTCATAATACAGTCTCTTAATGAATGCGATTAAAATCTCGAGCGGCACGATCGGTGCCGATCTCGTATACTGACGGGATTGTATCAGTGCGCGTCGGGTGCGTGAATTGCCGGCACTACTTATGTTCTGCGGGGTCTGACTGATACCGCCTGTTTTTTATTGTTTTGGAGGTTTCCTTGGCACGTTCCAAGACCAGCAAAAGCTGGCTGAAAGAGCACTTTGACGACGAATACGTCAAGCGCTCGCAAATTGATGGCTATCGCTCCAGGGCAAGCTACAAGCTCATTGAGCTTGATGATAAAGATCGCTTTTTCCGCCCGGGACAGCTTGTTGTCGATCTTGGTGCGGCGCCAGGCGGTTGGTCCCAGGTTGCGGCGCAGCGCATAGGCCACAAGGGGCGCGTGGTCGCGAGTGATATATTGGATATGGACTCGATTGCCGGAGTGGACTTCCTGCAGGGGGATTTTACGGAGCAGTCTGTGCTCGACGCCTTGCTGGAAATGTTGGGCGATCAGCGTGCTGACGTTGTAATTTCAGATATGGCCCCCAACATGAGTGGTATGCCTGCAGTTGATATTCCCAAGTCGATGGATCTGGTTGAGTTGGCGCTGGATATGGCCAAACAGGTGCTGAAGCCGCAGGGCGTATTCGTTGCCAAAGTGTTTCAGGGCGAGGGCTTTGATAGCCTTCTGCAGGATATGAGAGGGAGTTTCAGTTCCGTTGTGAGTCGTAAGCCCGGTGCTTCACGCTCGCGATCCAGGGAGGTGTATCAGGTTTGCCGCGGATTCAAGGCGGCCTGATACCCAGGCGGGGCCAAGGGCTTTCGGGTGCAGCAAGATACAATTGTTCGCAAACAGCAGTCGTCTTGAACTGAGCCGTTGCTAGTGAAAGGGCGTACAATTGATGTAAGGTTGTAGAAAAGGCGGTTTCGGTTATTTGCCGGTGCCGTCTGCGGGGTTGCACGGCATGTAGCCCTTACATTCACAGGTGGCGATCCTTGAACGATATGGCTAAAAATCTGGTTCTCTGGCTGATTATTGCAGCCGTACTGCTGATGGTTTTTCAGAACTTTTCTCCCACAACGAGTGGGCAGCAGGTCAATTACTCCCAGTTTGTACAAATGGTGCAACAGGGACAGGTCAAGCAGGTCACAATTGACGGCCTTGATATCCACGGTATACGAGGCGACAGCACGCGCTTCGATACAGTACGTCCTCAGGTGCCTGACACCAAATTAATGGATGATCTGCTTGCCAATAACGTTGTAGTTGTTGGTAAGGAGCCGGATCGTCAAAGTATTTGGACTCAGTTGCTGGTTGCGTCCTTCCCGATCCTGATCATCATCGCGCTGTTTGTATTTTTCATGCGACAGATGCAAGGCGGTGGCGGCGGCAAAGGGCCGATGTCATTCGGCAAGAGCAAAGCCCGCTTGATGAGTGAAGATCAGATCAAGACCACCTTCTCTGATGTTGCCGGTGTGGATGAGGCGAAAGAGGATGTGAAGGAAATCGTTGATTTCCTCCGCGACCCGAGCAAATTCCAGCGTCTGGGCGGCCGTATCCCGAAAGGTGTCCTGATGGTAGGGCCTCCGGGTACCGGTAAAACACTGCTGGCCAAAGCCATTGCGGGTGAGGCCAAGGTACCTTTCTTCTCGATTTCCGGTTCTGACTTCGTTGAAATGTTCGTGGGTGTGGGTGCGTCCCGTGTCCGGGACATGTTCGAGCAGGCCAAGAAACAAAGCCCCTGTATTATTTTCATCGACGAGATCGATGCCGTTGGTCGTCACCGTGGTGCTGGCATGGGCGGCGGTCACGACGAGCGTGAGCAGACACTGAACCAGTTGCTGGTTGAAATGGACGGTTTTGAGGGTAACGAAGGCGTTATCGTGATTGCCGCAACCAACAGGCCAGATGTTCTGGATCCTGCGCTGCTGCGTCCCGGACGGTTTGATCGCCAGGTAGTGGTGAGCCTGCCTGACATTATCGGGCGTGAGCAGATTCTCAAAGTACATATGAAGAAAGTGCCCCTGGCTGATGGCATTGAGCCCAAGGTAATTGCGCGTGGTACGCCTGGCTTTTCGGGTGCTGACTTGGCGAACCTTATCAACGAAGCGGCGCTGTTTGCCGCGCGCCGGAACCAGCGCCTGGTCTCTATGGAAGAGCTTGAGCTGGCAAAAGATAAAATCATGATGGGCGCTGAGCGCAAGTCCATGGTGATGAATGAAAAAGAGAAGCTCAACACAGCCTATCACGAATCCGGACACGCGATCGTCGGGCGTCTGTCGCCAGAGCATGATCCGGTCTATAAAGTCAGTATTATTCCCCGTGGCCGCGCGTTGGGCGTTACGATGTTTCTGCCCGAGGAAGATCGTTACAGCCACAGTAAGCGGTATCTGATCAGTCAGATCTGCAGTCTGTTCGGTGGGCGTATCGCTGAAGAGCTGACCCTTGGGTTCGACGGCGTCACGACGGGTGCGTCAAATGACATCAAACGCGCAACCGAGTTGGCTCGCAACATGGTTACCCGTTGGGGTTTGTCCGAGAAGCTGGGCCCGCTGCAGTATGATACCGACAGCGAAGAGCCGTTCCTCGGTCGCACGGCCGGGCAGAGTCAGACGATTTACTCGCCTGAAACAGCCCAGCGTATCGACGAGGAAGTGCGGACGATTATTGACGACTGTTATGAAACGGCTCGCAAGATGCTTATCGAAAACCGCGATAAGCTTGAGGTGATGACCGATGCGCTGATGCGTTATGAAACGATCGATCGCCATCAGATTGACGACATCATGAGTGGTAAGACGCCGCGACCACCCCAAGGTTGGAATGGCCCGGGGGCCGATGGTGGAACCAACGATGACGGCACATCTGCTGTCGGGCCGGAGTCAGGTGAAAAGGACGATGGTCGTCGCCCGAGTGAGGGTGTTGGTGGACCTGCCGGAGAGCATTAAAGCAAAGTGCTGATAAACAAGATCTGAACAGGTCTTGAAAGGCGCCGTCCCGCGGGACGGCGTTTTTGTTTTGATATGAGATGCAATGATCAAGCATGCAGAAGCGAGATGCCACAGATGAACTTTGCTGGCCAGTGGGTTGATCTTTCAAAGCCCTGTGTGATGGGTATTCTGAATGTGACGCCGGATTCTTTTTCGGACGGTGGCCGTTATGACGCCTTGGACAGTGCGGTGGCGCATGCGGAAAAGATGATGCGTGAGGGCGCAGTTTTTATCGACGTGGGCGGTGAGTCCACTCGCCCTGGTGCGGCAGCGGTGACAGTGCAGGAAGAGCTCGATCGGGTTTGTCCCGTAGTGGAGGCCATCTGCCAGCGGCTGGATGTTGTGGTGTCTGTTGATACCAGTACGCCTGAAGTTATCGGTGAAACCGCAGCGCTTGGAGCCGGTCTTATCAACGATGTGAGGTCGCTGGAGCGGCCCGGTGCGCTGGACGCTGCCGCCGCATCGTCGTTGCCGGTTTGTTTGATGCATATGCAGGGTCGGCCGGATAACATGCAGCAGGCGCCTTGCTATGACAATGTCGCCGCTGAGGTAACTGCCTATTTGTTGGGCCGGGTTGCGGACGCGAAGGGTGCGGGCATTGCTGTCGACCGGATTATTCTGGATCCGGGATTTGGTTTCGGAAAAACGGTGACGCACAATCTTCAGTTGCTGGCTTCGCTGAACCAACTGCGTGCGGTGGGGTACCCGTTGCTGGTCGGGATGTCGCGCAAAACAATGCTTGGCGAGATCACTGGTCGGGGTGTTGGCGAGCGTTTGCCGGCGGGTTTGGCTGCATCGACTATCGCAGCCCTGAGCGGCGCAAGTATTATTCGGGTACATGATGTCAGGGAGACGGTGGATGCCTTGAAGGTCGTCGCCGCGTTGGAGGAAGTCTCGCAATGAGCGAAAGAAAATACTTTGGAACAGACGGTATCCGCGGCCGTGTCGGGCAGTCTCCGATAACGCCTGATTTTATGTTGAAGCTGGGTTGGGCTGCAGGCCAGGTGTTCAAAAAGCATGGCCAGCGTAATCGAGTGCTGATCGGCAAAGACACGCGTTTGTCCGGTTACATGTTTGAGTCAGCGCTCGAGGCTGGGTTGTCTGCCGCCGGCGTTGATGTGCGCCTGTTGGGGCCCATGCCGACCCCGGCGATTGCCTATTTGACTCGCACGTTCAGAGCGTCCGCAGGTATCGTTATCAGTGCGTCACATAATCCGCACCATGATAACGGGATCAAGTTTTTTTCTGCAGAGGGCACAAAGCTCAGTGACTCGGTTGAGCGGGAAATAGAGGCCTGGCTTGAGCGTGATATTCAGGTCTGCGAAGCGGCAGATCTGGGTAAGGCGGCGCGCATTGACGATGCGCCTGGCCGTTATATTGAATTCTGCAAAAGCACAGTGCCTAACGATTTTACGCTCGATGGCATGCGAATCGTGCTCGACTGCGCGCACGGTGCAACCTATCACGTCGCCCCACGGGTATTTCGTGAGCTGGGTGCAGAAATCGACGTGATCGGCAATGATCCGGACGGCCTGAACATCAACCTGAATGTCGGGTCCACTCACTTGGATGCACTCAGGCAAAAGGTCAGAGAGTCAGGTGCCGATCTCGGTATCGCTTTTGATGGCGACGGTGACCGAGTGCTGATGGTGGATCGGGACGGTTCAATCGTTGATGGTGACGAGCTGCTGTTTATCATAGCAGCGCAGCGCCAGGCCGATGGCCAACTCAAAGGTGGCGTAGTGGGTACGCTGATGACAAATCTGGGTGTTGAGCTGGCGCTACAAGAGAAAAAGATTCCTTTCGAGCGGGCCAATGTTGGCGATCGCTATGTGATGGAGAAGCTGGTTGCGAATGGCTGGTTGTTGGGTGGCGAAGGATCGGGGCACCTGGTCGTTCGGGATTGTACCTCTACCGGTGATGGTATCGTTTCAGCGCTTCAGGTCATGCTGGCAGTCTGGCGTTCGGGCAAAACCTTGTATGAACTGCGTTGTGAAATGTCCCGGCTGCCGCAAGTGCTGATTAATGTTCGGGTTGATGAGCGGTTTGATCCCCATGGCAGGCCTGACATTGTGAGTGCCATTGAGCGAGCGGAAAAGGCGATGGGCGGCACCGGGCGGGTGCTT
>TARA_R100001440_G_scaffold75694_1_pt1 | contig 42035 bp, 27 predicted proteins | sample TARA_R100001440 | Tara Oceans TARA_R100001440 (sample SAMEA2622112) | marine metagenome | biome: marine biome (ENVO:00000447); feature: surface water layer (ENVO:00002042); material: "saline water (ENVO:00002010), including plankton (ENVO:xxxxxxxx)" | depth 5 m
GCTACCAAAACCAGTCTGATTTGGGGTTTTTCTACAGCCTCAACGTTTGCAGCATGCGCGCCTACGGAATGAAGCAGAAGGCGCAATGCAGTGGGCGTCGCCGTGCCCGCACTTGTTATATGCATTAGTCTCTAAAACCAGTCACCCTGAAATCATTGCCTGTGATTTCTGAGGATATTTGGTCAATAAATTGGTATATAGACTTATTAATAAACTCTGTAAGCAACCAGCTTGCATCTTTTTCAAGATGCTTGCTAAGAGTTTGAGGGTTATACCTCGACAACTCACTTAATCGATGCATGGCTGCAATCGTCAAGGTAAGAGTACTTTTGTCAATAATGTGGTTTTGCAGGTCTTTTCTCTTTATGTACCAAAGAGCATTTGAGCTGTATATATACCTAAGTTCTCTTCGGCGTTTTTTATGGTATATCTGAAGCTTGCCTATACTTTCTTCTGTCGGAACACCATTATTTACTTCCCATTTAAATTTTTTGTTTCTTCTCAAGGTATAGGAGACACTATTGTCATAGATTGGATCTAAGCTGTAACCGGTCAGCCTACCTAGCGTTCTTGCATTTGAGTGTTCAGCTTCAAGCTGAACTTCTAGCCAACCCTTTTTTTCTGACTTATCGTAGACAAAACGTGGTTCCAAAATTGGTATAAATAACTCTGCTCTACTACTATCTGTAATAGTAAAAGCCCGATGAATATATGGGATATTATATAGTATATTTTTCAGGCTGAACTCTTCACCTCCTGCAGGAACAGTTTCACCCAAATAAACACCTAATCCCGAAACAACACCTGCAGGCTGAAATTTAACAACTTCATTTTGAATTCGAATATGACCATCAACTCTCTTTCCTGTTACTCCATGGGCAAGGTCATAACCAACATTCTTTACCTCAAGTAGGGCCTTGGTAGCATTTAAAAAGCAGTAGTATGCGGTTAAGGGTTTTGATACAAGGCTGAGTGTTCTAGTGGATTCGTAAAAATTTCGAGCTTGATCCCAAAAGAAAAGCGCTTCATTTTGCCCTTGGGACCGGAGATAAATTTCAACGAACTGCCATGTAGAGTCAGTAAGAACAACCTTGCTGGGCAAATCTGCAACAACCTTCGGCTTTCTAACGATCAGCTCTCGATTCTTGACTTTTACCGGAAGCCTTGGCTTTCTGGGTTTTAGTTCATCCTTGATGGCGCGAATTTCCTGTTTATTCGCTTCAATCTTGGAGTTTACCCTTTGAAACTTTTCCCTAGTCACTCAGAACCTCAATTCTTGGAAGCATATAACAGCAATTAGGCAGCACGCTTTATCATTGCAGAAATTTGACTGCGTCATTATTACTGCCTTGGAACCATCAATCACGCTGCGCATAAATTGATAAAACAACAGCTTAGCTGAGCATGGCCATCTCTGCCATGTAATCATTCAGCGTCTGTAATTTGCTCCGCCAATCATACTGGATGAAATGGCTGTGATGAGCCTGGAGGCTGCGGATGAACGCCCTGACTCGAATGTTCGCTTTTGTTTAAGAGCTAGATATCACACTTCGCCCAAATACCATCGTATCCCAGCTATGCGCGGCCAAATTAAGATTACAAAGCACGGCCATGTTATGGAGGGTTCTTTGAAAGCCCTTTGACCTCCCCCGCCCGTTGACTCACTAAAAACGACGGGCAATTGCGTTTGACTGGATCGACTCACCATTTTCACCTCAATGTGCTTCTAACCTCACAGAGCATCTCCCCGTGAGCTGGGGCCCCAAAAGTCAGATACGATTGAGAAGCAGCAACCTCGGATACGCATGTGGCCCTATTCGACGCCCCAAGAAGTGTAGATTTTGAATGGATGGGTCCTGTGACCTGCGCCGAGATAAAATGATGAAACACGGGAAACTCTGGCTGAGCCGGAGTGCTGCATAGGGGTCTTTTAAGCAGATCACTACCCCCTGCAAATCCGGCTTTAACCGGGGGCTAACTTCCCGGCTACGGGTTGCCGGATAACGGGTAAGCTGACACCCGAAAACAAGTCCCCTTACTAAGAAACTCTATACTAAGAAAGTCTGAACAAATAAGTTAATCACTAACGGGCAACCAGGTTGTGTACAGTCTCGCCAAAATGTCAGACTGATCTCTACGAAATTCACGTCGTTGCAAAATCAGGCGGAGGTTCAGATCAAATGACCATAGAAACCGGAGTTTTGACCGCCATGGCCATCGGCATCATCGGTGCAGCCATCTTCACTGGGTGGTGTCTCTACTCAAGATATCGGGAAAAGCAAAACGCCAAGTAAGTCCCACAAAGAAACTTCTTCTCAGGGAACCAACCCAACGTATTTTGATGTGTTCTGCTCATAGTTGAACGGCGCCAGCGGATATACCACGGCTGCCCCAGCGTGGGCACCACTCCAGCATCCAGAGTGCTCCAAACCCAACGTATTTGGCTTTCCAACCGAGTGATACTGAATAAAGGTGCGATAGTCTTTCGCAATCTGAGAGGTTCGCTCCAGGCCAGCCAACATTTTATCTATTTTGTAGGCGGTGTCCTGCGGTGGAACATTGCCACTGCAACGCATAGCTGCGACTTTCCCTGCTCGGGCATCGTAAGTGAGAACGGCCAGGTCCGGGCCAAACCCATTTTTTTGAATCAATTGCTCGCCGATTTGTTCCGCCGCTCGGTAATAAAGCGCTGCCCTCCCGTACCTGTGATTCCACAGGGAGAATGTACCCTGTAGCGCATAAACCATCAGAGTTTCCTTCGATGCGTGCTTTCTCGATCCATACATCAAATTTGAGTAGATGTGGTCATGATCAAGCCACTGAATGTACAGCTGCTTCGGATCTTTCGATGGTGGCAACCGGAACTCATAATCATCGAAAATCGTATCGACCCGCTCATCCAGCGCCATTGCAACAAGCAGTCGGGCCGTAGCGTTTCCGTCATTTGCAGCACGGTCCATGATGTCTCGTGCTCGAGTCTTGTCAAAATCCCATCCCGACGCTGGGAAAGATATCGCCAACAGCATTGCACCCATGAAGCCCAAAACACTCTTCGTCATACCAATACCCTCTTATTACCACTCTGAAAATCCCATTTCGCTATCTCGCCGAGGTCTATTTGAGGTATCTCGACAGGAACTGCTTTAACATCTCATTTGCATCCGAATCGTCTGCTGGATCGTCGTCTAGCAAATAGCAATCATGTTCGCAGACGTGGTTTCCATACAGGCTAAGCTCAGCTTTTACACCACGCCGCATGATCTCTATCACCTCAGCTTCGTTTGCTGCCTCAAACGGAATTTTCACTGTGAAACGTTGCCCACAGTAAACTGCCGATGCGCCTTGCTCGACAGAGCCGCATTGCATGTCGGATTTCCGTTTATCAATTTTGGCGTCACCGCCGACGACATTGCCCTTTGTCAGCGATATCTCCCCTCTGGTTGCCTGTGATCGCTGGTAGCCCGTCTGCGCGGAATCCTCGGTCATTGGTTGAGCGGATACCAGCAGAGCGTTTTTATAGAGAATGAAATTAGCCACGTTCCTGCCAACTGATAGGCGCACCGGCAGAGGGTGTGCGAGATCGTATCGCAGGCTTTTATCCACCCGGCGACTCGAGACGAGATCAACGGCAGCAGTATCGTTGGAAACTTTCAGAGGTCCTTCCGGTATTACCTGGTTGCCCTGAGGAGCAAGTGTGTGGACCAGTCGATAATAGGTGTCCCACCAGGACTGATTCACGATGATATCCACATAAATACTGCCTGTGATCTGGTGAACATCGACAGCCGAGACATCATAGGATCGGAGTACGATGGCATAACCCGCGTTCAGTTGATGGCGCGGGCCGATCAGAAACTCATCTAAGAGACGACGATACTCGCCGACCAACTGCTGAGCCTGATCCCAACTCCGCACATCCTCAATTCGCTGATCCCACGTTTTTATCTCCTCCGGTACGATTCCTGCAATATCCTTTTCAGCCAGAGTCACCTGCAGACGCACATGCACCCCATCAAAGATTTCACGCTCTTCTAAAAGGTCGTAGCTGTGGACCCGGCCACTGGTAACAGCGGTGGCCATTGAATGAAACTGGTCGCCATTCATTGTTGTCACGGAAAAAACCTGACTACCTAACGTCTCGACCAAGGCCTTACTCAACGCCGCCTCAATAGCGGAGTCCCGATCCGACCCTGTAGCACCCACGGTGACAACGGTGTTCGCAACAGCGAAAACCGGCAGGATGAGAGCAGCTGCCACGCTGATCAGAAATCTCAACATCACATTCATGAATCAGCCCCCTTTTACCCAGCCGAGGAGGAAGCTCTCAGCAACTGCTTCCTCGCCTTCCCACCAAACTCGCTCAGCAACAACTTCCGACCGCACGAATCCTGTGGCGCTGGAGTGACTCATATCGACTTGTTGGCCGGACTTCGCCGAGACAGCTCTGATGGAGGCGCCTTTCAGGCGAGTAACTAGAGAAACTCGTCCTATGTGACGGGCCTTCCGTCGCGCTTCGTATTCCACAGAAATTCGCAGTTCGTTTGATCCGCGCAGGGTGGACGCTTGCTCCTGAACAACCGCGTAACGGTAACCGTTTGCTCCATTGCGCCTTGAGATCCCTGCCAATCGGTAAGCCTCAATCTTGCGGAGAACTTCTGCCCTGTGGGCGCGAGCCACTTCATCACGCGCAGCCTCAACAGACTCGATCGGAAGGCTCAAGCGGAAATACCCGTTCACAGCATTGCCGGAGGAGTGAGCAACAAACTCTGAATCACCGCCCTGAAAGAAACCCTGCGAGGCACTGTCGGTATAGCGTTCCCCCGACACTGAATACTGAGCGATGCCGCCTTCACCTGTCTGTGAGGACTCCACGAGCTTCTGGCTAGTGATCACCACGCCGCCGACAGCCAATAGAAACTGTGCTTGGGCATCACTTCGTGCCCGGGTCTTTGCCTGCGCTATTGAGTCGCCCTGCCCTATTCCCACAAACACCATCCGCCTGCCGCCAGGCTCCCGAAATTGAGTTTTTGAGGTCCACGATGGAAGCTCAGCGGACTTCAGGACAGGTGTATCGTTTGCGCTGGCCATACCAGATGCCATAAAGAGAAGACTGATCGTAATGAGAAGAACACCTCTGTTCATCATTCGTCCTCCTCGAACCGACGCATATCTTCCAATTCACCGGACCTTCCAACATGAAGCGAATTCATCGTCATGGCGGCCTGAACAAATGCGTTGAAGAAGGTTTTGCCGGTTCGGCTATCCAACCATTGCTCAAATCGAGAATTCTCCACTGTCATTGAGTTCACGGCGTGAACAGACAGCTGCTGTGTAATCCGGTTCAGCTCCTGCACTGGGTCTTGTACCCCACTCTGCGTATTAGCTCCGCTTTCAATTCGCTCGACCTTGTCCTCGACCTGGCTGGAAAAATAGTTAGCGATCTGGCGGCGAGCATCATCCATGGCAGCATCTCGCGCGCCCTTTTGCGTGCTGTGTCGGTTACTCATCCCGACCACACGGACAGACTGGTCTGCTGAATCCTTTCTTGCAGCGGGCATAAGTGTCCACGCTGGGCGAGCGCTCTCTCCGTCCGATGTCCAGATAAGCTTGTCGGCGACCACGGGAGGCTCGTAGGTAGTAGTGCAGGCGGTCATAAAGATGACCAGCGAGAGTGTCGCAGAGAGAGGAATAGTCAGTTTGAAATTTACCATTTTGCACCTGTGTCGCAATTGAGGGATCGGCTTCTATTTTCCTCATGAATTGCGATCTGCAACCCGGTCACTTTCAAACTGACAAAGAACTACCCATGTGTACTGGGTGGCCGGGGAGGTTCGCCGGCTCTTCCCATAATTGCCCATAAAAGTCGGATAGCGCTGTCATAATCTCTGGCCGTCGTCGGCGCGAAATCGTGAGCTCTATAAAACTCATGAATCTGCCTACGGCCAATTTGTTCTGGCGCCCTGCCGCACCACGTAACAAATCGTTCTACACGTTGGAGCTGGCGTTTCCGTGCAACTTTCCCTCCTCGACGGGCATGCTGATGCAGCTTATAAAAGAGTTCTTGATTCATGGCCGGCCTCCAATATAGGAATTCACAACGTCAGTCCTGCCGTGTCCCAGTTCGACTGCAATCACTTTTCGAGCCGCCATGTCGTCCGCTTTCGATACCTGGCCGCCATTAAGCGGGGGAAGTTCACCGGTAAGATTCTGGTAGCGACCACATGCGTACCCAGCTCGAAGGTCGTGTAACCCGGTCATTCCGTGGGCCTGGAGAATCTCTCGAATATCTCTCAAGTCTCCCTCGTAGAACTGGGCCCAAGTTTGATCCTCTGGCACCAGAGAGCGAGCCTCACCTTGAACCTCAGAGGCAAGCCCCAGTGACACCAACTGTTGTTCATTATTGATCGGCACTTCCCGTTTTCGACCACCCTTGGTGCCGTGAACGATCGTGACCTTTTTACTTTGCTTCGCTTCTGTAAAAGCGGCTTTTGCGTCGATCAGGCTGCTTTCTTTAGATCGCAAACCAAGGTCTCGAGCCAGACACGTGATCGCGCGTCCTCGTTCACTCATGGCTGCCATTGCCCTGTCGACCAAACCGCGGTCTGTCGATGCAGGGGTGTTTTCACGCACGTGACACCGCTGAGGTATTTTGCAGGTCTTGGTCGGACTCACAGATTGCCAATTACCTCTTGTGGCCGCTTGCATAACGGTATTCACCGCGGATACAAGGTTCTGGGCGTAGGCTGCAGACAGATCACCTTCCTCGACCTGGCGAGCCAGCGCCTGGCCATAATCAGTGACAAGATTCACTGTAATTTCCTCAAGTCTTCTCAGCCCCCTGTCTTTAGCGAATTGAGAAAAAAGATTGAATCGATCCGCAATGGTGGCTGCCGTCGAAAAACTGGCATTGCCGTCGGCCACCTCCCGATTCATGGCAAAGCGCCCGGCTTTGGCCATGTCTCGAGTTTTCAAACCAAAATTGTTTCCTCTCATAACTGTTTCCCTAGCTGTTAAGTGATGCGCAGTGCTTCAGGTGCACGCAAACCCTCTGAGAGAAGACGCTTTCAGTGCCGGTGCGTCATGCCGGAATTCTGGTGAGCGGCGCTTTCCATTGTGGGATCGAGTGCTGTGGCGAGGTAAGTCGCGCGCGATACCGACCCTGTCATGATAGGACATTGGGTGGTACAGCCCCGGCGTAGGCATTGAGCCCCGCGCTCCAGGTGACGCGGCTCGAGCAATGGAAAGGGTGGTTAAAACTGAGAAATTTGGCCTGAAGCCACGTTTTCGTCCAGTTTCGTCCACCGAAGTTGGCGGCTAATCCCGCGCGTAGCGCGGCCTAGCATTGCATCGCTCTAACCTGTCTCTGTGTGAATGGATTTTTTAAAAACAGTAGAACGAGTGACTATGCCCCAGTGGCGGCTTTATAAATCAGCCAGAGTTATTCCACATACGGCCAAGTCGAGTCTAAAAATAAACGTCGAGGTTGGTTTGCAACAGCATTGCGGCAAAACGCATGCATGCTGCAAAAAACTTAACGGAAACTCTCCGGGGGAATCATCAAACCCCTACTGAGAGGCTGAAACCGGGAGGTCCGGTACAGCAGTCTGAAGGTGACTCAATGGTGTGAGTCTTTGCGGTACTGCCGATTGGCAGGCGGCTTACCATCTAGCTCGAAGGCATGGCCGCGGCTGATCAAGGCCCAGCTAGCTCTATTCCGCTATACGTCGCGGACAGACGTCTTTATTGATTCTCAGATAATTGGAGCAACTTCGCAAGTCCTTAAAATGCCGGGTTGCCGCTGTTTTTTTCGAGCTCAACCAAATAAAGCCAGGCTAAGCACGCCAGTGAACCTGTGGGTTCACTGGCGGTACACTGCTCTTAAACTGCGCCGATATCGAATAATGATGTGAACCTACAGGTTCACTCACGGTACACTCATCGACCAATCCGAATGACCTGCTTTTTGAACCAGTGAACCCACAGGTACACCAGCGGTGCACCGTCTAAAAAGCAGCTTCATGGTTATGAATCGGGAGTGTACCCACAGGTTCACGAGCGGTTCACACGAAATAGGACCTTTACTTAATATCGCTCAAGGCTTCGTCAGACAGGGACTACAATCGGCACCAGAGGGAGGGTATTTTGGCATCATGCAAATGCTATTTTCCGCTACGCGGTTTGAAGCAGTTTCTGCAATCGCTCAATTTCCTCTTGTAGTTCCTTCTTGGTCAGAGACTCGGTGTCTTGCGCATAATCGCCTGCATCAAGATCAAACCAATTATCATTAGCAATCAGAGCCTTGGCAACTTTCCTCTGCCCAGGTCTTTCTTCCCTGTTTCGCTCCATGATCTTTGCTCTGAACGTCTCTTTGCTACCAGGCTCTCCGTGATTGATGAAAACGATTGTCCCCTCCTGCCTGCCCTTATAGCCACCAAGTTCGAAAATGTTGTCCAAAAGTTTTTGCTGATCACCATGCCCCGAATAATGGGATGACAAATCGATAACTTCCGCACCTTGGTCAGAGCCTTCCAAGAGAGCCCGCCCGGCAGAACTCCTGGCCTGAAAGCCAGTCAATACAATTGTATGTCTCGGATCATCCCGGAGCATTTTCAGGTACTCGGACGACGGGCCTTGATCACACATTCCGGAACTCGCCAAGATCACATCAGATTTCTCAAGATGTTGCCCGAACGATTCCGCTGCCTTCCCTTTTTTTGGGCCGACCGAGGAGATCGTAATCGGGCCATACGATACTGTGCGACCATGGTTAAGTGAGGTGTATAACGCTGCAATTTCTGAGGCAGACCACTGAGCCCTTCCAGCCAGCTCCTTATTTAGATACTGATATTTGCCGTTGGCCAAAACCTTTACTAGCTGCTCTCCATATACCCCATTCAACCTGTTGCTGAGAGGACTGTGACATAAAATTGTCAGCTGCTTACCAACTGCGAGCTTTCGTCTGAAGTTATTCTCGTCGCTAACGACCGCGGTTCGGATGTCGGCAATCAGCTCCTGCATCCGGTGAAAAGCAAAGGTTGGAATCAGTACTTTTCCTCCTTTCTCTGCCACCGTACGCAGTATCGTATCCGAGAGCAGCGATGTGCGGGTCTTCCAGCATTTTGATTCCCGTAATCTATCCCCGTATGTCGCTTCAGTAACAATGTATTCGGCATTCGGATACGGCGAGTGATCCGGCTTGAGAAGCGGTAGATATGGGTTCTCGTCGGTTTGACATCCCAGATCGCCAGAGAAATGAATACTGGCAAAGTCCTCGGGTTTATCGCCTGTCAATTTGGCCCACGATACCGAGATCGAACACCCCCCGAGCACATGGGAGCCTCGGTTAAACGTCGCAATAAGGTCGTCGCCGAGGGTTAACTTCCGGCCCCAACTGAACTGACCGTCATCAATCGTATGCCAATGAATACTGTCTACATCATCCTGGGAATATAACCCGGATATTTTTGCTGCATCAGCCAACAGTTCCCTGGCGACATCCCGAGTCGCCTGAGTGCAATAAACCCACCCCTTAAAGCCTTCGGCAACCAATTTGGGTATCAGGCCGCAGTGGTCGAGATGGGCATGAGTCAGGAGCACATATTGAATCTCAGATGGATCAAATGGGAATGGCTTACGATTAGACCACTCAACATGGTGAGGTCCTCCCTGGAATATGCCGCAATCAACTAGAAACTGCGTATCAGACCCTGTATGCCAGAGCCAACTACATGAACCGGTAACACCTTGGATTGCACCAATGAACTTAATTTTCAACATGACCCACCCCCTCTCAGAGAATTTCGGCGCCTGGGATATAGCCACCTGCAAGGGCTATATTCTCTTTGATGGATGTTTCAGGAAGCTCGTCCATGCCCAACCAATCTCTGAGCTCGTTCAAGTGTTCGAGAACGTGCCGACCTGAGATTTTTGGTATTAATATTGTTCGTTCGGTGTGGTGCAAGTCATTGGCAATAAATGGTCCGTGATCGGTGCCAAGCTCGATGACAAGGGCGTAGTTACAGTCCTGATTCAGAAACAACTCCACCCGATAGGTCGTCCAGTAATCAAGGTTCCAATCAACCCCCTTTCCACCGCTGGGGACCTCCAGATTTCTTTGCCGCTCAAAGGTTGGCGATAAAACCTGGTGAGGGTGTTTAAGCGGGACCCGGAAAACTCCGGCCTCCGTGAATGGCTGACCAATCTTGGGGGAGTTAAATCGACCCTGCTCTTGCCATACACGATCTCCGGTAAGAACAAATTCCTTATTCTCAACGAGAGCTTTACGTCTGGGAGGCTTCGCCAATGAAATTGGTTTTTTAAGGCCAGCGGCCAGATAGTGTTGTTCGTCCTGCAAGGAGAGAAAAGCCGTACCGACGGCTGCAAGATCTAACCCATTAATGTGTTGGAAAGCTAGACCATATCTGTCTGCGTAATCTTTTAGCCCATGATCACTGGGGGGTTCCGGCCGCCCTATCGGAAAGGTAAGTTCAGCAACCTGATCGATATCGTAAAATGTTGATGCTCTGAAATAGTCTTGGAAGTATTCAGCAGAAACCTTCGCCTTACAGAGCCGTTGGTGTCCAATGCAAATGGCCTCCAGCCATTCCGCGAACTCTGGGCTCATGAGGAACTGCTCAACCTTTTCGAGCGTCTGGCTGGCTTGCCGTGAGGTCAGAACCGGCGGTGTTCCTGAGAAGTCTTCCTGATCAGGCTTAATGATATGACCAGCTAATTCTTGGCGGAAGCCTGGGTCAGTGAGTGCGCCCAAAATGGTTTCCAGGTGTCGTTTTCGGGAGATTTCCTGCTCACATTGGAGAATATCGGAGATGGACTCAGAGGTCTCGGCCTCCACATATCGGCCTCGTTTACCTCTTGGCTGGCCATATTTTTCGATCAGCTTCTCCCGCTTGTCACCACCAAGTTTCCACTCTCCGCTGAGGCCTTCAGAAATACGAGCAGGTGCAACTCCTAATTCTGTTGCCAGACGTCCCTTTGTCAGTCGGCTTGTCGAATCCAGTGCATGCCGTAGCAGCTGTTCAGTCTCTGTGGCCGTGTAACGAACTTGCGATGTCATCCTGTGCTCCTTTCCGTTGCGCGTTTCAGTACCAGCAACTCTATCAGGACATAATTACGGCTTTTCCGTAATTTATCGGAAAGTTTTACACAACCAACCTAATTCCATTAAGAATGGCAGCGAAGCTTGGCTAACTCGAACAATATTTGCCCAAATCCTCAATTTGAAAGGATGAGCAACTTCTTATTGGTCTGTGATCGCTCTAGTCGTTTAGCCTTTTTCATTCAGCCGCACAGAAACGGATAGCTTAACGGACAGAAGTCGACAGCGAATTTCCGACCGACAAACACAAATTTGATATTCGAACCCACCAAAAACTGCCTGAAAAGTGGATGCGTGATGCCGGCGTGCGGAAAAGCACCTCTATATCCTCTCAATGAACCAGATCGATCAGGCGAGCCTGCCTGGTCTTATCAAATTTCATATAAAGGGGAACCAACGTATGGCGATGTCACAAGCCGTTGAGGACATTAAAACTAGAATTGAAGAGCTTCATGATGAGGCGCAGGGTTTGGTGGCGCGCCACAGGAGGCACCTCAGTTACTTCAACAATTCGGCTCTCCCTCCTGCCGAACAATGCCCATTGAGGGTTTACGCCCGTATAAGAGCGCACCACCTGGAAATCTATTGGAGGCGTTCCCGCACCCGCAACGGCTCTAACATCGGAGGTTACTACTCCTCGTCCAAACTTATCCCTAAGGGTCGCGGACACCGCTATCACTCGAGAAGCCTTTGGCTGCGAGCAAAACCATGGACCATCGACACAGTTTTGGAGATTGAGGAGAAGATGGGAGAAATCCGCGCAGAGTATTCTGATCTTCGCAAGGCTCTCCAAGCAATCAAAAGTGCTGACAAGAAAGCCATTGCGCGTAAAGCAACTATCAAAACTTAACCTTTGGCTCCTTTCCAAGACTTCTCGTTGAGCTCGCACTATCAGGCTGCAAAACGAGGCGAGTTTTCTGGGTTTTTGATGCGAGTTCGAGAATTTTTTATCGGATATCTTGGTTATGTAGGGCTCAGGGCCCTTCAACCAGAAAGTGTTACTTTCCCTTAGTAATCCGAGAAAGGATCAAGCAATGACCGATTCAATCGATGAAATCCAAAAAAAGCACCCACCGACCGATCAGGAAATCAAGGAACACCCGGGAGTTTCCTTCAGATCGCTCGTGATCTTGAAGGCGCTCCGTCAATGGCACTTCGAAAACTTTATCACGCCCCGAAGCGTTCGGAGAAACCTGGGCCTTACGGCCAAAGTACAGAAAGAAACTTTTGAGGAACTTTCTCAGGCTGGGCTTTTAGTCCATCACCGGGTCCAGGTCTACGACAACCGGGTTGAGAACTGGGTGATGGTTTTCGACAAGCCGCACAATCAACTCTAATGTGACCTGCTAACTAGATAAGAGGGCTGAATGCCGCCGATATTGACTGTCACGCGGCTTCAACCCTCAATCCCATCTCAGATCTTACCCTTAATACCTATCAACGTACCGCGCGCACCCTGAATTTCTCGATTTTTCACTCGGGACTATGTCAACCTTCTAATGGCATGGGTATCCACTCGGAACCCGGCAAACCGTACCTCTGCGAACATTTAGGATTTTGAAAATACCGATTCCAATTCCTCAAAAAGATTTTTGAAGCCATGTTCTGGCTCATTAGACGCAACGTTGATCTTGCCAAAGTAGCGCGACTGCCAGTGAGGAAACTCTTTTTCGAAATATTTCGAAATGTATTTCGAATCCACCTCCTTGATGCTCACCATGAAATCCAACTTTTTATAAAAGTGCTCTATTTTGGATATTTTTTGCCACTCCTCCGTTGGCAAACTTTTGTGAAGATTGTTCCATGAGGGCACTTCCACCTCAGCCAAGGCCTTTCTCAGAGCTCGCCCTGCATCGTTACGTATTTGAATAAAGTCAGGTGACGTGTACTCCTGAATCAGATCCAATGCCCTGTTTTTTCTCTCACGATTGGTCTCATGAATTACAATCAGCGCAGCAGATAGTCCAGCACCAATTGCCGCACCCAGCAAGGCTGCACCGACATTTCCAGTCAACGCCCCAAGGATGGCACTGAAAACGCTGGTGATAGTTACAGCTTCCATAGTAAATACCTGATATACATACCGATTTAGAAAATTTCGCTTATTGCTATTCTTTGGGTTGTCGACTCTGTGTCGCCATCACTTGTCGTGGCTCTCGCCTGAGAACCATTCACTCATCTGTCCGTAGCCAAAGATGAAAGCCAACTTGCGAGCCCTGGTAACACTCACATAGACCAAAGCCCTTTCCTCGTTCTCCCGCTGCCGCTGCGTTACCGCGTCCGCAGCTGAGTTGAGAACATAATCCAATGGCACAAGCCCCTTATTCGCTGAAGCCAGGAACACAGCATCAAACTCGAGACCTTTTACGCGGTGCATGGTTGCAAGATTCAGAGTGCCTTCCGGCGTAGCAACATAGCGGCCATCCAATACCTGACAAATCTGTTGCCGGCTTTCCAACGCGCTTCTCAGTTCGTTCACTTCCTTTCGGGTGCGGGCAATCACGCAGCAGGCTTCGGGGGCAAGATCGTTATCTCGAATGGCTGCCAATATGAAATCGGCCTGCGCCGACATTGAATCAAAGCAACGAATGTCTGGTGACGGGCCGTGCATCAGGGAATGGTAGAAAGACTGCGTGTCTTCGCCGCCGTCGAGATCATCCACGGTCACGCCTTCCAGAATGCTTACCGCCAGCTTCCGGGTTTCATCTGTGGTCCGGTAGTTAACCTTCAGGCGGGCGCTGCGACCACGAATATCAATGCCACACTGGCCCAACACGACTTTGTTCTTGCCATAAATTCTCTGATGACCGTCACCCACAATGAACAGGTCATTGGAGCCTGATGGGACAAGAGCACGAATCAGCATGAAGGCCTGGGTGCCCATATCCTGAGCCTCATCCACAATGACTGCCGCCAGATCGGGGCGCAGCTCCGGTTTGCCATCAATCAGCATACGAGCATCTCGGTAGGCATCATCCGTCTCTTTGAGGTAGTTACTGGCCAGCAGATGACGATAACGCTCGAATACCGGCCAGATTTCCACACGTTGCTGGCGATTCAACCGTGTACCACGACCAATCCGCGAAGCCTTCTTATATTCATCTACGCTGCGCACTGATTGGGGCTGGATCACCCTCGCCCATTCTTCCTGGAAAAATGCCATACCCAGATCAATACTGGCGGGCTTCTCTGAGTAGGCCTCTTCCCATAGTTTCTTCTCTTCCCGGCTATCCAATAACAAACCGTAATCGTATCCCTGCTTTTTCAGGAAGTTCATAACCCAGGCATCAAGATTCTGCACCTCGATACGAGCCAGCGCCTCCTGGCTGCAGATCTTGTTCAGGTTCTGCTGGATGTCGGCCGCCAGGTTCTTGGTGAAGGTCGTGAACAGTATTTTTCCATCGCTTGCTTCCAAATGGTTGGCAAGCCATTTAGCCCGATGCATAGCCACCACGGTTTTCCCGGTACCCGCGCCGCCAAGCACGCGAACCGGGCCGTTCTTCTTGCCCTCTGCCAGTCGGCGCTGGGCCGGGTGCAGGAACACCCGCCACTTCTCAATCGACTGGTTGAGCACCTCCTGCAGAGCCCGCTCGTTTTCGGCTACCGTAAAGACAGCCTGCGATTCGGGGCGTGTCAACGCTGCGGTGAAGTTTTCAGTATCCACCGTCTCCGGGGCCGCCGGAACCACTTCGTTATAGGCTTCCTCATAACTGGCACCGGCCATTATCATGAACAGGCCGTCGTGAACGTCTTTCGGAATCTTCTCTTCAGTCAGCGCGGTTTCCAGGTCCGCCTCAATTTTCATAGTACGAACCAGGGGCAACGCCTCTTCTGGAACGCCCAGCTGCAACAATTGCCGATCCCTAATGGCATCAAACAAACCAGGCCGTGATGTCCCTCGCGGTTCTTCCCCTGCCGGCTCAAGAACACTCTCTTCAACCGTAAATACCTGAACGCTGCCAGTGTTTGGGTTGATCTCGATCTTACGCTTCTCTGCCCATTTATAGGCTGGATCGTGGTGGTCCACATAGAGCATCAGATACAGATCTTCCTTCTCCGCCGCCGCCAGAATAATCCGTACATCCTGATTTGCCCGGATAGAGCGGACCTTATTGTCCTTGAAAGCGGGCAGCTTCTCGTAGTTGAGGCTGGTATGGTTGCGATCCTGCTGAAATAACATGACCGCTTTATTGGCCTGACTTTGCTCCTTCGGTGTCAACTTCAGGAGGCTTTCAAAATACTTGTCAGAAAACGCAACACTCGCCATCTCAGGCTCCTGATTCCAATTCATTCAAGGCATCAACCAACTCGTCCACCGAGGAGCAGATACGCCACCCATCCGCTTCCAGATAAGGCCTGGCAGCCACCTGGTCGTCCATATCATCCAGCAACAAAGCCACCTTTGCGCTGGCAAACAACAGTTCGGCTTCGCCTACCACTTCGTCCAGTTCACCGGCAGTAACGGGCTCTGCAACCAACACCTCCGCCGGCCAGGCCACATCTTGCTCTTCAAGCCTTTCCCGCAACTCATCCTCGAGCAGGCCAAACCAGGGCGGAGCCTGGTCTGGCTTAACGTCGGGCTTCCCATATTGGCCGGTGTTTTTCGCCCAGAGCAGGCCCGCCGCAATACCGCTGTTTTTCGAGTCTGGGGTCCACGCATAGAACGCGGGCAGGAACTGCAGGAAGTTCACAGCTGTCCAGAACCGTTGCCATTGGTAACGGGCCTGGTCTTCACTGCCTTTTTGCAGGGTGTAGCTAGCAGAGATCAGAGCCTTGCCCAGATCAAAGGTTTTGAGCAATTCCGGCCCGGCCAGCAGGCTCAGGGTAATCTTCGCTGCGGCGTTGTCATCGGCTAGCTCAACCGACCCTGCCAATGCGGCAGGATCAGGCGCCAGGTCAGTGAAGCTTGCAGGCAAGCCGTTCAGGCTCTCCAACACGCCAGTTTTAACCTCGGCATCTGCCAAAGACCGGGCCGGCAGGCATTGCAGCATGAAAAACAGCGCCTGCTGCTGGAGCAACGCCTTGTCCTGCTCGGTCAAGAAGTGCATCAGCAAGTCAAAGGTGGTTTTATTGAGGTGCTGAGCAGTGTTATTCAATCCAGCCACCTTGGCGAGACCGGCAATCGCCTGGTGATTCTGTTCCGCCGAGGTCATGCCGAGCGGTAAGGGCACATCCATGGCCTTGTCACCCATAACCTTGTTGACGTCGTACCAATTCAGCGTCCAAACCACAAAGCCGGCACGCATCAGAGCTTGGCGCTTGAGCAAGTCTTCGCTGGCTTTCTCGCCATGAAACTTATAGCCATCGAGGAAAACCGCCACAGGCAGCAAACCATTACGTGCCGGCCAGAGGACAAAATCCGGTTTGCTCGCAAACTGCACGCCTTCCGCCATACCCAGATTCACCTGCGGTTCTATCTCATAGGCGAGGTCACCAATGGTCAGCCGGTAACCGCTTTTACCCCGGATAATGTCCTTGCCGACTCGCACCTTGTGGTTGCCCACACAGTCTTCACCAGAAAACCGTGCCAGCGCCTCGGGGAAGCGCGCTTCAAGCTCACTGTCTATCCAAGGATTACCACCCAGCGCGCTCAAGCCTTGCTTGTCCTGCACCCACTGGTGGTTACCGTCGACAATATCTTTAAGCATTTCCAGCGCCAGTTCCTTACTGGTGCTTTCCATGCCATATGCATTGCGATACTCCAACAGGCAGCGATAACAGCCGTCCATAGTGTTATCGTAACAGTCACAGGCATCCATCACGTCGTAGGCCATGCGGAACACCGACTGCATGTTCTCTGCCCGGCTCAGCAGCTCATGCAGGTAGCCGGTACCACCAGGCACGGAGTCGTACAACACAATAAAGTGCCTACGCTCATCGGTCTCGCCCACTGGCTCGCTCTGGTAGGCTACCCGCAAGTGGTCTACCTTGCCGCCAAACCGTCTTTTCAAGCCCAGCTGCAAGGCCGCTACAAACGAATTCACCTGCTCTTCAGTACCGCCCGTCGACAGCCTCGGAAGCAGAATCCGCAAAGCTTCAGACGAGAACTGGCGGTACAGGTACAGGCAATTCTCCAGGCCCGTGTCTTCCTTACCGTTCGACAGTTTCTTTGGGCCACGGGCGTAACTGCATGATTTAAGATGGGAAGCCTCTTTCTTGCCATTGGCTGCAGCTTTGGATTGCACCGAGCCACATTCCCGGCAGATAGGGAAACCAGCTCGCTGGATGTGCTCTCCGGCCACATCGAAGTACATCTCCTCCCCTTCGCGGCGGCCAAAGTTCACTTCCAGAAACTTGGCGGAGCGGATGAACTCGAAGCCGAAGGGCTTTTCCTTATCGTCCAGCACCCAGGTAATCGGTACATCGGAAGGTTTGAAGTCAATCAGCATCTGCTTGTTGAAGAATACAGGCTCCCGGTCATCGGAGCGGTCGTCAAGAATCGCATCCCTGGCATTGGTGAACGCGTAGACCTGCGTCATCTTCAGCATTTTGGTGCGGGCGCTTTCATCGCCCCATTGGTTGGTATGGCAGCGAGGGCAGGTTTTATCGCTGAAGCCCGAAGTGGGGTCATCGGCGGGCGCGGAATAATGGCAACGGGGGCAAAATCGCCAGTCCTGAATGTTGCGACCCTTCGAGGTTTCCACCCGGGTTATCTTTACTTTGCGGTTGCCTGCGTAGAACACCGACTCCGGTGCCAGCTCCGTCAGCGCAGCCTGAGCGGGGCGCTGGTATTCGTATTCCCGCTTTATGAATTCATGCTCTGCACCATCGCCTCCCGCACCTTTCTCAGAGCGGAAGATTACCGAATGCAGGGTCGCCCCTTCTTCCGGGAAGGCGTAGTTTGGCAGCAGCCCTTCGTCGGTAAAGAAATTCAGGGTTTCACGCTTGTTCAGGCGAATGCGCATCCCACGGTAGCCCGCAGCTTCGCGCTCCAGCTCCAGAATTTCGGCCTGGGTGTGTTCGTCCTGGGGTTGCTTGCGCAGTTTATCTAGCTGCTTGTCCAGGTCTTTGATAGTGATGGCCATGCGGTTGCGTTCATCGGCCACCAGCTTAAGCCGGCCGATGAGATACAGCTCCAACCAGTCCTCATCGTATTGCGGCCCACCAAACAGATATTGCCGCAGCAACTCCAGATCTTCGCCGCTTAGTTCAGTGGCCACATGGCTACTGAACCCGTCCCAGATTTGCTGCATGTTATGTTTCAAGAAATTCAGCATGGTGTAGGGGAATCGATCTTCCTGGGCCTTTTCTACCGCATCCAATACCGGCTGCATGGTATGGGGCACCTGGTTGTCCCCCTTTGCCCAACGGGTCCAGCAGTCCATGGAGTAAGCCAACAACTGGCGGCGCAGCACATGGCGGGCCTTCAGGAATACCGCCGGCGGCTCAACCGGCGTATCCAGCATCCGCCCGGGATCGGCGTAAAACACCAGATCGTGTGGGCGGCCATTGGCCACCGTCAAGACAAAGGAGTTGCCATCCCGGCGACCACCACGGCCCACGCGCTGCAGGTAATTCGCCTGGGCCGGCGGTACGGAACACAGCAAAACGCTGGAAAGGTCACCAATATCGATACCCATTTCCAGCGTAGGCGTTGCCGACAGCAGATTGTACTCCCAGGGCTTCTCACCGTTGATAAAGCTGTTCTCTACGCGAACCCGCTCGCTGGCCGCCAGCAAACCCGTATGTTCATGGGCGATCACCCGGTGTATTTCACCATGGCGGTACAGGTTGCCATACAAGGTGTCACGTACAGGAACGACATTCTCATACAGCAGCTCCGGACCAGCGGCACTGATCATCGGCAACCCCAGCCAGTTGCGGGCCTTGTCGGCGGGCACGTGCATAGGGCGGTAGCCTTCGCACTCCACAGCCCGAACATCGGTGACAATGGTCAACAGCTCCGGGTTCAGCGCCCATAGTTTAACGCCACGTTCATTGTTTTCAGCCTGCACCATTCCCACATCCGCCAGCGCATCCAGAGCGGCAGCAAGAACCAGCTCCATTTGCTTGCGATCTACGAGGGTGTCCGGGTTCAGGCAGATGAGCCAGTTTTCGTACCAGGACTTCGAGGCATTAGTGTGACTCAGCGGCTCATAGCCTTCAGCCTTAGCCACAGCAGGGTACCGAGGCCGTGGGGAAGACGGGCCCAATGGCGGGGCGTAATCCAGAAATTTGAGCAGGTAACTCTTGCCGGATTTGTCGCGGTAGTACGCCAAGTCCTTCAGCCCGAACGCGCCCAGATTCACCAGATGCTGAACCAGGCCGGTCATCAGGCCAGCAGCCGCCTCGCTATCAATGCGATAGCCCAGCGTGTTGTCTACCGTTTCCCGCCAGGCCAGCGCTGCGCGGGCAACCGACTCCGCCGGCCAGTCCAACGCGGCAATGCCCAGACGATTCAGTGAACGCCCAACCTGAGCTCGCCAGCCCAGATCTTCCAGTGCCTGCCACAACATTCGCCCGCGAATCAGCTTGAGCATCCTGGCCGCATCGCGCACCTCGCCAGTCGTTTCGAAATACTCGAAATCCGCGGTGAAGCGCTTGTCCGGCGGCATGAATTCACGCAGGTAACGGGGCAACCCAAGACGCCCCGATCCATCTCCCTGATTCAGCCAATACCGCTCAAACAGGTCAGGTAACTGCAACAACTGTAACTGCTCGGACTGATTTTCCAGTAACTGGGTGAGCGCCATACGCACATTATTCTGCCAGGTACGGGCTGCAAAGAAACCGGCGCGATGGGTAGCATCCTGAACCGAATCGCTGAAGGTCAGCAGCTTGCGGTCATCATTGTCGCGGCTGCTGAACAACTGGTGAATGGCCACGGCACTCAAGCTGGCTGCGCGGGCACCGAACACCACCAAAGCGGATTTGGCGGCACAGTAGGGACAATCGTGCTCATGGATATTTTTATTGGTATTGTCCCGTTTGACCTCCTTCAACTGGTGAGGCTTGCTCACCCGCACCAACGCTTCGTTGCCCGCCTGGCAGCCCTTACAGGGGCCTGTATAATCCGCTGCTGCCGTGCGGCCACATTCACGGCACAGCCGGAAATTATCCAAGTGCATCCCCGCTGGCGAAACACCCTCGCCCTGTTGCCAGGGCAATAAGAGTGCGGTTTCCTCGTGGTTGCCAAAAAACGCGCTGTAGATACTCTGCAGCTCGGTTTCCACCACCTGGTCAGAAACGTGGCTCATTTCCATGCGAGTTAACCAGGCGGTGCCATGGCACTCCCGGCACTGCACCAGCGGCAAACGCACCTGCCGTTGGTCCTTCGGTGGTTTGTCGTCCCCAAAAGCCAACAGCGGGGGCAGAACGTCTGCGCGCCCGTTTTCAGGCGCTTCGTCCGTCACAAGGTTTTGCGGTTGCGGCTCCCGCAAGGTGCCTACAATCCGCCGTAGCTCCCGGGACCAAAGCTGCAAACGCAACTGCACAAACGGCCGCCCTACTTCGTCTCGGGCATGGGAAAGCAGCGCTAACAACGCAATCAATGCCTGCTCTGGCTGGCGCTGAAACTTCGGTGGTATCTGGGACGCCAGCTTATCCACCAGTTCCCGAAAGCGGGGTGTACCCTGCCCCAGTTTGAGCTGACGCAGCAGGTTTGCCAGCTGACCATGCTGCTTAAGATCCTTGCCCAGCTGAATCCGTCCTTCTTTGGTATCCAGCGGTATTTCCGGTTCTTTACTGAAATACAGGTCGTAGGCTTCCAGAAGATAGGCTTGCAGCCCCTCATTCAGGGCAAGCGAAAGATGCTCAGGCCCCACTTCTTTGTTCAGCCCGAGAAACGCCAGGTTATCGAGAAACTCCGAATCATTCTGCCGCTGCTCGGCAATGACCGAGTCCCGGCGAAACGGGCTGGAAAAAATGTCGGACGCATAGCTCAGCAAACCCTTAATACTGTCATCGCCACCGAGGGTGGCAGAGGTTCCCACGCACACCAACTGCTCCGGCGTCATCTCAAACCGGGCCCGCAACCGTCGAATCAGCAGCGACAGATCCGTACCCTGGGCGCCATCAAAGGTATGCAGCTCGTCCACCACCAGATACCGCAGGGTATCCGGCCCGTTGTAGGCCCACAGCTTCTGGTCCTGCGGGCGCATGAGCAGGTAATCGAGCATTTTATAGTTGGTGAGCAACACATCCGGTGGGTTGTTGCGCAGGGTTTCCTTGTCGGTAATGACCTGATCCGGGCCCATGGCCTTGGTGCCCTGGCCATCTCCGCCAACGAACAACCCCACCCGAAGCCCTTTCAGCGCAGGCTGGCGATAAATTTCTTTGGCGAAACGCTTCGCCTGGTCTGTGGCCAGCGCATTCATGGGGTAAATCACAATGGCCTTGATACCGGCGCCTGCCTCCCGGTGGCAGTGATCCAGAACCGGGTACATGAAACACTCGGTTTTACCCGAACCGGTGCCCGTGGCCACTAAAGTATTCGCGGCCCGCCGATCAGACGCTAATCGTTGCCAGGACTGCTCTTGATGGGCAAACGGAGGGTGCTCGGTTTCAAACCCCTTGAAGAAATCCCGGCCAGTTTTGCCGCGCATAAAGGGCAAACCCACTGAAACGTAGGGCCCTTTGAGGAATGCCTCCCCGTCCTGCTGTTCTTCTACCAGACGACGGAATTCCCCTTTAAACGGGTCGGTTTCCGTTTCATAGCCGGTGACAATGAACTCGCGCAGGGCGGCCGATACTTCGCTGGCCAACAAGCCGGGAATCATGGGCTTTCCTTATGTCATTGTTTTTGGTTATCAGGAAATTGTTTGGTGGGTAGGATCAAGCGGGGCATCCGCAGCCTCTCGCATTGGCTCATTAGGTATTCACGCCAATAGGGCCAAACATGGTAGCTCGCATTCTGAAGTGCAAAGGCGTCAATCGCATCCTGCTCCAGGCGTTCATCCATTAAGTATTCGGCTACATAATCTGCTTCAACGAAAGCCCTGATCTGGGGTGCATCCTTTTCAACTTCCGATTCACTAATCCAGCGAACACCGAAACCCAGCACGATACGCAGGAGATATCGGTCGGGTTTGTCCGTTTCTAGAATCTCCGAGCGCCGGGCTAGATGCATTGTCTGAACTTTCAAACCTTCAAGGGCATGTGCAGCTTTAGGATTGAACTCCTCACCGTGGCGAGCCTCAGAAGCAACAAGATAAACATCCGAGATGGCAAGGTGATCTATGGCCCGCTGCAATTTTTCATCTGCCATCAGCCATACCTCTCTTCAACAGAAATAAGGTGTGACGTAGCAGCATGATATTCATCGTTGGCGCCATCCGACGTATCCGGGATCTCGATTGTCTGCCATACGATGTCCTCTGCACTCTTCACCACGGACAATGAAGGAACCCCTTTTGGCACCTCTTGGCCTGCCAACTTGCAAAGATGACGAAACGCTTCAGGAAGAGCGTCCGCCACCCTTAGCAACTTATCCATAGCTGCAGACTGAGTAACGTCATCAGATTCATACTTTGAAAACGCCGTCGGGCCGCCGCCAAATACCAGGGCTGCCTCAGACTGTTTCAACTGCAGGCGTTCCCGCAATGCCCGCACTTCCGCTCCGGTTAAAAGGCCATCAACCTGCTTTCGGAAGGCAATCATTAGCCGCTTGTTTTTCAGAGATAAAGCGGCATCAGCTTGCTCGCTGCCGCAGACATTACATTCCTCGTAAAAGAAACGGACAGAACCGTTAACCCCTTTGTACTCAGTTTCATTACGCCCTTCCCTGATGGTCAGTACGCCCTCTTCACAGATCGGGCAAACCTTGTTTTCCATATAAATATCCTCAGCTGCTGGTATGGCAAGAAACTACCAACAAGAGCTTCCCGCTCTTGTTCAAAGCAAACTTTACATAGTACTGAATATCCAGCGATTTGAAGGCAGCCTCAATCCACTCTGCCTGAGTGACTGTGTACGCATCACACGCAGCCCATGGGCCGCCTGGTTTTTGCTGACACCACTGTGAATTCAAAAACCTCCCGCTACGGAGCGCATTCCTAATCAGCTTAATTACACCGTCATGGTCAAGCTCAAGATTCTGGACATCTTTCTGACAGTCATTGGTCCACAGAGTTATCGCTCCAATGCTGCGCCTGTCCAGTAAATCGAGAACTTCTTCGGGAGGATAAAGCGGTTCCTTCCCGATGATCCCACCGTTTTCCCTGGTTGGCGTCCCAGTGAAACGGCTGACAACTTTATCATTTACCATAATGGTAAGTCCATTTCCCAAAATTTCAATTTTTTGAGTTAGGCAGGCGTGCTATCCAGTGCGACTTCCAGCAACTTCGGCAACTCAACTACTTCCTCAAGAGAAAACAGTCGCCAACCCTTCGCAGCCAACATCGCCCGCTGTGGCGCGCGTTCCGAAGAGACCCAAACAGCAACCCGCTGATCATCCCAGACAAACTCAAACTCCCCGGCTACCTCTCCGTTGTCCATCTGAATTTCGGCTCCACACTCCGGCACGGGCAGATCACTCTTAATAATGTGATTAACCACAGGGATGGCAGTGTCCTCCACCTGCTGCGCCCATTCAGGAAGACCGTAATGAAGATCACCAAGCACCTTGCGGGCTGCGTAGACACGGAAGCTTTCGGCGTCATCGAATACCTGGAAGCCAGCATTCGTGGCCAACTTGAACAAACCCATTTCTTCATTGAGAATCAGAGCAACTGGATCTGACAGACCTTCCTGCAAACCCTCTGGCCAAGCCAAGTCGAGGAAAGCTTTCAGTTCTCCAGTGTCTGAATCTCTAAGCTCGAATTCTTTTTCGCCTGCCGGCAGGCCACGCTCCCTGACCCATGCATTAACGGCATCCAGCTGTTTTTCCTCCTCCGCGTCGGCGATACCACCCGGTGCAGACTCGCCCTGCTCTATCGCCTCATAGGCCACTGAACTGTCATCGGAAGGCAGGTTATACAAGGTGTCGAGGAATGCATTAGCCGCCGCAGCCAGCAAAGCCTGACGCTGGCGAAGAAATTCCGGGTAGCTTTCTGGCTTCCACAACTCAGGATCCTGTGGAATCCACTGACTGGCAAGAGCCCCAGGATGCTGGCTCTCGACCTCGGAAAAATACTCATGGGGTGGGCGGTTACTGATCTGCAGGTTGCTGTTCTTGGTCAGGAAACAAAAGTTACCCAAAGCGTTAATGGCTTTCTTGTTGTCGTGGCCACTCTTCTTTAGGAAATCCCGCGGGAAGATATGATGCACCTCCAAAGATGTGTTCTTACCAAGAAGTCCCTTCTTGAGCGGTAGACCGGAACCCCAGTCCTGAGCTTCGCCAACACGAGTCAACATATAGAGAATGGAGTAGAACCGGTTACCGCGGCTCCAGCCCGTGAAGTGCTCCGGTCTGATCCGCAGGTTACCCCGCCAAAGCTGCAACTCACGAATAAGTGCATCAAGCCCTGCCTCTGGTCCCGCATCCAGCAGAATATTGAGATCTCGGGAAAGCACACTCTCGGTGGAGCCGGAATAACGGCCCCAGATCGCCGTTTGCACATACCAGAACAAGATCTTGTTCTGGGTTTCGTGGTCTTGGGCGGCACCACCGGCCTCGTCCAGAAATCGGGCCAGAATGGGTATGGCAAAATGTCCGGTCAGGACCTGCTGGTGGTCCAGCCCCAGTCGAGCACCAATCAGATCCAGGATGGTATTGATGTGATTGATGGAGCGCTGCAGCGCACTGTTGAATGTAGAGGCATCTAACTCGTGAAGAGCCGAAAAGCGCGCATCGCCAGTAGCAATTGTTGTTACACTTCTGAGCAACCAATCCAGCGTGAAACCGAAGCCTGAATCGTTCCAGTCATCCAGCGCTTTGCGCATGCGAGAGCGCGCGTCTGGCTCTACCGAGCAAATGCGGGCCAGCGCCAAGTCACCCTTTGAGAGCTTCCGGCCACCACTATTAACTCGGTTGAAGATATCTACCACCACATCCAGCGTCATTTCTGGTCCGGAGACATCTTCAATGTGGACATCTATCTCACGAACATCACGCAACCGGTTTAATCGATTGCCGCAGTGAGTCGTGCGCTTGAAGTCCTGAGTGCACTCCTGAATTTCCTCAAGGATGTTATCCACTCCCTCCTTCATAAGCCGGGTAACATCTACCCAAAGGGGGTTACCCTGCATTTTGGAGGCCATATAAAACGAGAACTCCTCGGTTTCTACGTGGAAGTACAACCCCCTGAACGCGTTAGCATCACCGTCAAAAAAAGCGGGAGGCTCCCCTTTAATGATGCCGTATAGCGAAGTCATCCTCTGCTGACCATCCAACAACATCTTCACCTGCTGGCCGGATGCGAGCGCACTTGCTCCCCTCCCCTGCGCCTGTGACGAATCCGTGATCCACGCTAGCAGGCTTCCCACCGGGTAGCGCTTGTACAAAGAGCGAACCAAGCCACGCACCTGATCCCGATTCCAAACGTAGCCGCGCTGGAACTCTGGCAATGCTATTTGGCCAATTTCAATCTGATCTAGCAGTGTGGAAATCTTCATGCATTCCCTTACTTACAGTTACTTTCAAAATGGTTCATCACTCGCTTTTCTCTTAAACGCCGATCGCACCACTCATGCGCCTTGATCATGCAATTATCGATGCAACATCTCGTCTAAAATCGGCCCTTGACCCCAACCGAACCAAATCTAGACTTTTATTCCGTTCACCAATCTTTAATAAGTGAGAGACAGGGCTGTCGGCATTCTTAGTCAGACATTCAATGTGTCCAAAAACGATTACCGCGTCTCTGGCTCGTGAGAGGGCGACATTTAATCGGTGCTTATCGAGTAAGAATTGCACCCTCCCAGAGCTCCTGGTCATCATCAGTATGACGATATTTGCCTCACCACCCTGCACGGCATCGACCGTCGTTACTGCAAGATCCAGTTCATAACCGCTGCGGTCAAACTCTTCCTCAACCGCTTTCCGCTGTGCTTCGTAAGGACAAACTACAAGAATACTTAGGCTCTTAAATTTGCCCGTTTTTGCCATCCTGGCCAGAAGAGCACGAACTGCGGCCCGCTCAGTCAGATTCTCGATTGACTCAGACACACTGTCTTTACGATGCCGATAATTCGAAACCTTGCTAAAATCGATAAAAGTCATTCGGCGACGAGTAAGGTTCCAACCATCTTCGTTTCTTGCAGAATAAAGGTGGCCTTCGTAGAACATTTCACTGACAACATCACCAATGTCTTTGTGCATTCGGAATTGTGTCGTCAGCATTCCTTTTCCATTGGCGGGAAGCTGTTCAAAAATCTCATGGAACATATTTCGACGCAGGAGTTCCTCGACCTCACTCATTGATAAGCGGTAGCCGATATCTTCATCCAGAACCTCTGTCGTTACGGTTGGGGGAAGCTGATTATGATCACCAACAAGCACCACTTTTTTAGCAACCGAAGCCGGAATTAACAGCTCAGCACCAAATGCTTTGCCGGCTTCATCGATGATTGCGATATCAAAGGTCCGACTCCATAAACCGAAGTCTGCTCTCGCCATACCCGTACACGTTGCGGCATGAAGATGCTTGGATCCGAAAAGCCATTTAGCAGCAGACTCCCGCCCTTCGCGAGTTTTTAACAAGGCTTTCCATTTTTCCAAGGAAGCGTCGGCCTGATCTTTATTTCCGTGTTCAGGATCGAGTACCGACAAAAGCCGCTGGTGCCAAACGGGTTCCAGATCGGTTCCCTGAACTTTCTCACTGGTACCGTACCGAACGACCTCCTCTATTATCTCAGGAATCTGCTCCAGCAGGTCAGAAACGAGCTTGGTCACAGCAACGTGGGTCGGGGCCGTGATCAAAATGCTCGGCCAACTCTGACTATTATCCGTCTGAAAAAGCGATGCCAACCACTTGACCAACAGCGTAGTCTTGCCAGTGCCTGGTGGCCCCCATATGCAAACAACGGGCTCTTCCGAATCAAGCAAATTCTCGACACTGGAGCGGTCTAAATTGCTATTCGGAACAGGATCTCCAGAAAGGCCAAGTAGAGTTGTATGCACCTTTGGCGAGGCGAACTTACCGAGAATGGCATTCTCAAGAGATTTGCTCAGCGCCTGTTGCTGAGAGCCTTCGCCGGCTCGCTCTATTCGGGACAGGCCGAAGGGATTTATTTCCTGAAAAGTCGCTTGGTCATGTGTATCCAGCTCCAAGCGGCAAACCCCGATTCGCCGGTCCACCCAGTCAGCACGCCTGACGTTCCAGGCTTCCGCATGGCCTGAAACCCGAATTCGAGACGTTCCCTCAGACGACATCGCCTCATCCAGCCAGCTTGGACGATCAACTGCCGTGATAAGCCCAGCGACAACCCGCCCCCCTTTACTTACCTCGCCCGGCAAAAACCCACACGAACCTTCCGACTGTATATGCTCTTGCTGATCCTGATAAATTAACGAAAGCTTGCGTAGCCGCAGGGCAGACTGTCGCTGAAGAAGCATCTGTTTCTGGCTGCTCAATTCAGCATGCAGCGATTCCACAAAAGGTAAAAACATGGATCGGTCAGCATCAACATCGTCATTGGAGCCAGATACGAAAGCACAAAGACCAGCACGGAAACGAACAGAAACGGCCGGAGTAGCAGCTCCGTAGATTACGTTGTCTAAAACAAATGCTTGCGCAGAGGAATCAGCCGTTGTTATTAACGTCACATCCCCCAGAGAAAAGCTAACCTGACTGGCCCCAATCAGATGGACCCGCCAGGGATAGTTTTGAGAGAACTCATCGATTTTTTTATAGGCGGCAACGAAATCCGTGAACTTGCTTTCAGGGACGGACAACAAAATTGGCGACCAGTACTCGCGACTTCCGCCAACCCTTGCAGTAAGCCTGACTGGCAAAGGTTTTTGTCTGTCTAATCGAGTAATTTGTTCAAGCATCCATACGGCTGGATACACTTCAACCGAGGATTCTGGGGTCAACTGACTGTACTCTTGGGCGCCAGCTTCCAGCACCAAATCAGCCCCCAGGTAGTTCAGATAAACCCCGTCTCGTCCGCGCCGAACCACCTTCGCGGTCATAACACCACCACCGTCCGTCAAATTGGCCTCCAATAAGGCGGCACCGGTTGCTGAAACCCTGGCGAAACGCTTTCTATGATCGACGTCGAACAACATTGCACGACCGCTTAGCTCATCCGACCATTCCGTTACTTCCAGACGGTAGCCATGGAGCGCCTTAGGCACCTCTCCATCAAAATGGACCAACCCACCTTCACGGGGAAAATCATTAGGTAGCTGAAGCTCAGCGGGGCTAGGAATTGGTCCATTTCCATCGCTTACTGCACCTGCCAAGAGCCTCTTCATCAGCCCGAGGTGAGCCCTCTCCGCATTCACACGCCCTAGCGCGAGCTCAAGCTCAAGAACGACTTGATGAAAAGCATCGCTCTCTCGGCTACCCAGGCGCTTCGCTAGAACAGCTCTCGCCTTCGCGTGGCTGGCCGTTAATTCCGTCGCGACAGCATTGCGCGTATCCAGCTCTTGGTTGACCAGGGCATCCAGGTTCTCCACATAACTGACAAGCAGTGTGTGACGTTGCTTTGCATCAGCCTCGTATAGCGCCCCAAGTTGCTCTTCCAGGAACCTGATCTGTTCCTGGACAGCTTCGGTTCGCTGGCCATTCCACCAGCTGATTCCCGTTGCTGTCAGGCTGACCCCCGCAATAACAAAGAGATGAATCACGAATGTAGCCCGTTACTTCTTGAACTGCATGAGTCGGTCGGCAACCTCTAAAAGCTCTCGCCGAAGCTTTGCCTGATCGTCTTTGGAGCAACCTGAGCTCTTCAACTCGGCCATGGTCATATCAAAAAGTTCGAGAAACGGCTCCATCAATTTCCGGGATTGGGCTAACTCCTCTGCTCTGACATGGTTATTCTCTCTGGCGGTTTGAAGATTTATCTCTGCTTTCTTAACGTCGATTTCGGCTTGGGTAATACGCCCTTGCCATTCCGCAATCGTTGATTTCAATTGATTGTGGGATTTTATGACTTCAAACCCTGTTTTAAGGGTTGCGATCGACTCTTTCATAACCTGAAGCCTAGCGACCTCCGTTTTAGCTCCAGCCTCTATATTCGCTCGCTCTGTTTTTAATGCCTCAATCTGGTGAGCATCTGAACTTGCGGAGCTTCCAGTCGCGGAAACACGCGACAGTAATTCGTCAGATAATTTCAGTTTCTGGTCCGGCATGGTGTTTACCTTCTATGCATTGGTTTCATTGTAGATTTGGAGTGCATGCTGTAAATCACCCCACACATCCTCTAGCTCAATCAGCTGTCCATCAAAAGCCTCAATATCCGGGAGATCAGAACTGCGTAATGCATGCAACTCATCCCAGGCGGTTCGGTAAGCCGAACTGCAGGCTAAAACCAGCTTACCCAGCCGTTCCTGTAGTCGAGAAGTCTTAGCCAGGTCTTTTTTTGCAAGCTCGATTTGTTCGGCAAGCTGTTTACGCTCTAACTCAAGTCTCTTTTCCTCATGGGGAATCAGCCGGCTGAGACCATTACGGCGAGCCTTGGCTTCTTTCAACTTCAGGTAGGAATTCACGGCGTCAGCGACTGACACCGCAGCTTCCAATAGCATCAATGCAGGATTGGCCTTCGCGGCTGCTTTTCCAATACCCTGCTTGAGGCCATACTTGCTAGCCATTACTACAGTATTAGCCAATAACGAAAGCGCCTGCTTAGGCACACGAGTAGCCATGATTTAAAACACCTTTACACTGCACCATGAATCAGGCTGAAGCTGCCACTCTGCCTGGTCAGAGCCTGATTCCCCGTCCTTATGTACCGGTGTTGGCAATGCAGGAAAAACATCGCCTCTTAACCGTTTCTCACGTACTTTTCTCTCTTCGTTCAAACACCAGAGCGTCGCGGTATTTGGCTCAAAATATACAATTTCTGACTGCGCATCTTCTTGCTTTGCACGCACAACCAGGCAACGCACCATGACAAAATTCTGGCATCGTTCACTTCCATTCGCAGGCCTGTAAGGCTCGCCAAAGAAAGGCCTAAACGAACTCCAAAGTCCTGCCAGTAGCCAATATTCAGAGGTTTCAATAAAAACTGGCTTCCAAGGTCTCCCGCCGTCTCGACGTAAAAATATGCGGAGCCTACTGTCTTCCTGAAGCCGGGCGAGCCCACTACGTTTGTCTTCAGGCACAAGCTTCTCGATAAGCGGTTCGGGTAGCGCCTCATCCGTTGCTTTAGCAAAATCGTCCTCTGCGGTTTTGTGAAACGGCGGGCGAGGCCAACCCCGGGGATAAGGTTGCTGCTTATGGTGTTCATGGAGCGATAACAATTGAGCAGCTTGGGGTGCTGCACTGGCAAACAACCCTCGAATGGGGTCATCATTTAGCTCACGGGCCGAAGCAATAGCCTCCACAAGATCCCTGCCCCTATCGGTGGCCGACCAATTATTTGCGAGGGATTCATCCGCAAGAAAGGTGTGGATGTTTTCAAGTGTGGCAAGGTTAAGCCCGGTTGTTTCAGCGATCGAGTCTCGGCTTTGGCCACCAGCTATCTCCTCCAACACGAAAGTTGTCACTGCGTCACAGTTACGGGGTGTTTTGGCAACGGCCCAGACCTTGAATGGCATTCCACTAAAAGCGACTGCTACGGTGGGTGATTCAGGCTCAGAAACACAGGCGCGAAGGCTCGCCACTGCTTTTGCTCGCCTTTGTCGCTTGTCAGCTAACCAACCTTCAGGCGTCTCGATTCGAGTAATCTTTGCCTCAATTTCCTCACCAATCGAGACCACTTCGGAAGGATGATCGACCCAACGCCAGGCAAGCTCGCCGATTGGAATCCATGCCTGGAATCCCTCGACATCAACCATTACCCCTCGGTCCTTCAACTCGAGAACACAGCCTCTTACAAGATCTCCTTCTTCCACTTTTGCAAGAGCTTTCCGTGCTATGGCTTCTGGAGCTGCTCTTATACTGGCTTTCCATCCCCGAACATCGTTTTTCAGCAACACAAATTCCGTGCTTTGGCCAGGACTTAAAAAGTCTGTCGGGTCAGAGACGAACCCATCAGCCATTTCGCCGGGAAAAACAACGGCCGTAAGATCACCTGATACAACCTTGGCAAACTTATCTGCCACATAATCAACCTTCCCAGACAAAAGATCCCCAGGAGTATACAAAGAAGCTTTCTCATTACGCGAAGACTGTCGCCGGGATCGCTTCGCAGGCGAGGAACTTGCGCTATCTCCGCCGAGTAAGGCTGAGAACAATTCACCCCAAATACTCAATGTTCCCGCCCCTCAAAAACATCCCAAGCCACCCGATAATCCGCTTCCCGATCTGGCCGGAAGAAGGGCGCTTTGTATTCCACGGTGCGCTCTGTTGGCCCACCAGGGAGCGTGTCGTCCAGGTAGGTTTTGTAGACGCTGCCTTCCTGCAGGTGCTGGATGTCTTCCCAACCGAGGGCGATGTCGTCTTCTTTTCTTTCTGGTGTGTCTATGCAGTAAAAGGTGCCTTCGTTGAGCTCCTTCTTGCTGGCTTTTCTAGGCAGACCTACGCCTACCAAGCCTTTGCTGGGGGTGAAGACGATGCGGCCGGTTTGGTCGTAGAAGGTTTCGGCTTCGTACTGGCGCATGACGGGGAACTGGACGCGGTAGATGGTGAGCAGTTCTTCCAGCGTGAGGCCGAGGGCCTGGGCGACGAGGACGTCGATTTCCACCAGGGCCTGGCGGCGGGCGTAGTCGGTGCGCAGGGCGTTGTTGCGTTGCCACTCGGGGGTGAGGTTGGCAAAGAAGTCCTGGGGCAGCGCTGTGATGGGTCCGCGGGTGGCCCAGTGTTGTTGGCGGAACTTGTCTTGCCAGTTGGATTGCCAGAGGTCGGCGTAGTGGTTAGTGATGCTCACCAATGCCAGCGCACGAACATGCAGCGCATTACGTACCCGATCATCCGTTAGCACCGGCAGCTGGTTAATCAGGGATGTGTTCGCGTGCCCCATACCGGTGCTTTTCACACGATAATCCAGAACCACCGATAGCGTCATGCTGAAATAATCAAGCATGGTTTGCTCGGATTTGAATGCCGAACACAGGCAGGTGTTAATGTGCGCCGCACCCTTGGGAATGATCGTGGTGATAAGTGTCCGCTCTGACGATGGCCCGATCATTTCCCGGTTAACCAACCGATAATAATCTGTCACCAAACGCGCCCGATGCTCGCCCTCTTCCACCCAGGGAACGCGTGGTGTGCGGTCGCGGCAAATGGCGGGGTCGCAGGCGGGGATGTAGTTGGTGCGCGGCAGGTAGTCGTCCGGCAAAGTTTGCAGATCGAGGATGTCGTAGTCGCTGCTGAGTTTGCACTCTGCCCGCGGTGTTTTGTAGAACGGGCTGCCGACGAAGAAGTGGGGGCCGGAGAGTATCCATTGTTCCGGGTTTTCCGGGAACTGGGTTTCACGCTTCATGGTGCCATCTTGCTGAGCGTTAACTTCGTTCCAGTGCTGTGTGGAGTAGTACTGCCCTTTCAAATCCCCCAGGCGCCGAGGCTGGGCGGCGAATTTATCCAATACCGCCATCAACTGCCGAGCGTGCAGAGCCGGCAGGCGGGCTTCCAGGGCATCAGTGCCGGCTTCGTCGTAGAGCTGGGCGAACATGGCCAGTTCGTGTTGACCGATCTCAATGATGCGGTCGCGGTGGCCGTTGGTGTTCCAGACGGTTTTGATGGCACCGCTGGCCGACTCCACCTCTTCCTTGATGCCGGGCACCTGCCCCTGCCCTTCGTGGGCAAAGCAAATATCCACAGTTTGCGGGATAAACAAGTTCGCTATATGCAGGAATTCCGGCACTGATCGCTGTGGGCCATACACGTTAATGCTGTAGATCGTGGCGTGATGCACTTCGGCAAACAGCCCCACTTCGTTGTGGAATTGGAAGTGCTGGCGCAAACGCGGATACACCTCCCTCCGAAATTCCCCACCCTTGGGATCGTCGTAAATCCCTTCCGGATGCAGGAAGCCACTCACACCCTGCCCGTTCACATTAGCCCAGGCCCGGGGCAGGAAGCACTTGTACAGGTTGGCCTTCTGGCCAGCGAGCTGCGGGTAGTTCTGGGAGGCATTCAAAAACGCCTGCGAGCCTTCCGCTTCAGCAAGTTCCGCAGACCAGGCTTGCTGCAGTTGCGGGCTACGCTCAAAGGCGGCTTCCCGCTCCTCAGTCAGTTGCTTGGCACTGAGCTTGTGCAACACAAAGGCCGGGTTGTGGTCACCAAGAATGCCACCTTCCTGCCATTCCACCTTGCGCCAGGGCGGGTTACCCAGGGTGATGTCGAAGCCGCCGCGGTTGGCGAAGATGTCGGCGAAGGCCAGTTCCCAGTGGAAGAAGCGGTACTGCTCACCCAGCTGATTGGCAATGGCCAGGGTGTTGAAGAAGGGGTTCTTGAATAGTTTTTCCAGGTTCAGTTCACCGCGCTGATTGCTGACTTCCCGGGCAGCCTGGGTTTCGGCGCGCAGGGTTTGCTGGGGCTCGTCGGCGGCGAAGAGGTCGCCTACCGGTTTGGCGAACAGGTTTTCCCCAGGCTCTGCCTGCTTTTCTTCTTCAGAAGTGGCAGAGCTATCCAGCAGGTTTTCCTGCTCCGGTGCAAAATCAAAGGTACCGGCGCTGTTTAGGATGGTGTTCAGGTCGAACAACCATTTCTGGCGGTCCGGCAGTTCATCCACTTTGTCCAGGGGCCAGAACCAGAGTGCGCACCAGTAGTCCATGGCCAGTTTCAGGCGGCGGTAGGGGGACGCGATTCTGGCGTTGGTGTTGAAGATGCCATGGGCGCGCAGGTTGTCTTTTTCCCGGGTGGTGGTGTGGTGTTCTTCCACCTGTTCCTGGCCCCACAGGGGGTAGGTGTCTTCGGTGCGCCGGCGGTGCTGTTCCAGCATTTGAGTATGCTCGCGCCACAGGCGGTCTACGGCATCGCTCAGGCTTTGCAGGGTTTTGATTTCCTGTTCGTCCAGCGGGGCGCAGAACTCTTTTTTCCAGTCTTTGATCTTTTTGAAGGCATCCGGGCGCAGTTGCTTGGCGACTTTGTCGTTGTAGCCGGCCATGCCGGGGTCTGGTAGCAGGAAGTGGTAGATTTCCCCTTCGCTACGGGCGCCCCCGCCTGCCGGGTTCAGCAGGGTTTCAGGATTTAGCCGGCGCGGGGCATTGTTGTACCAGTAGCCTTCTTTGGCTTGTTTTTTCAGCGCAATCTTGGGGTACACCTCGCGGCGGGCGCCGATCAGGCTGTTGCCGGTGAACAGCTGGTAGCCGAACCAGGGTACGTTGTGACCGCCGCTGAGGGCGTTCAGCCACAGGGACACTTCCGCCAGTTCCACGGCAATGGGGTTCAGGTCTACCCCGTATACATTGTGGTCGGCGATGTGCATTTTTACCCGCTGGAGTTCGCGCTGGTAGTCCTCGTGGGGGATGCGCTCGCCTAGCTCTTGCTGTTTGCGGGTTAAATAGGATTCCGCCAGTTGGTTCACGGCCTCGTTAAGGAAGGCCGCGCTACCCATGGCGGGTTCGCACACCGTCAGGTTGAGGATGTCGTCTGCCGTTACATCTTCCGTCAGGCGCTCTTTGAGGGTGTATTTCACCAGGCTTTTGGTGAGCACTTCCGGGGTGTAGTAACTGGCGGATTTTTCCCGATCGCGACCGGCCATGCGGTAGATGAACTTGCCTTTGGGGTGTACGCGCAGGCTGAGTTTGCCGCCAACTTTGTCGTACACGCGCTCTTTGTTATCAAACTCCTCCAGCTGGCCCTGGGTAACGAAATAGCCTGTTTCCAGTTCGTCCGGGTTAATGTTCTCGCCTTTGGGAGCAACTTCATAAAGGTCTTCGGTGGCGAAGAAGCCCCGGTAGCTGAGCAGGGCTTCGTATACTGCGCCGAGCTGGTTGATGCCAAGCTGGGTGTAGCTTACGCGGCCCCGGCGTTTTCTGCCGCTCGTGGGCCGGGTGAGCGACATGCTCTGAATAACCTGCTGCAGGGTTTCATTGCTGAAGGTGACGCGGTTGAGCAACGGCGTTTTGGCCGGGTCGAACAGATGGCTGTCGAGGCCTTGCATCGTAAAGACATCCTGCCCCCCACTATGGTGGCTCGGCTCATATCCGGCATAGACCAGTTTAAACATACGCTGCAGGCTGTGATGAAAGTATTCACCGCGACGGCTTTCTTCAGTGGTCAGGCGCACGCTTTCCAGGTCGCGCAGGCTGTCCAGGCTATAACCCATGCGCCAGGTTTCGTCTTCAGCCGGTAGATAGCCGAGTTCGGGGCGCGCTTCTATGTAGAACAGGAAGAGTATGCGGTACATGTAGCGCAAGCACTCTTTCGAAAGCTGGTCCGCATCCAGAGCATTCTGCCCGCTGTAGATACCTTCCTTGCGATCGCGGGCCTGTTCTACCAGTTGCTCGGCGGCTTCGTTGCCCAGTAATTCGATGGCTTTACGCAGGGCGTATTTGAGATCGTCGGATACGGCGAAGGCATGCTTGTGACTGTTCTCGTCCAGGCTGTCGAGGCGGCATTGGCCTTCCTCGGGAGCAAGGCTCTCCCGGTGTAAAAGAACGGCAGTGGCCTTGAGAGTTTTGTCGTCTCGGCGGCCGAGAATCTCTTCCCAGTCAAAGCGGAGCATGCGGTTCTGCGACCACTTATACCGGTCGATCAGAATGCCTTGCCGGTCAGAAAGCAGCAGCACCCATCGCGGTGGATTGTCCTGCCGGAAAACGGCCTCGTTGAGGATGCTGTACCAATCGGTGTTTTTCAGTTTGTCGTGGTGCGGGCCCGGGCCAAAGAACTGGTTGCTGTGCAGTTTCAGAGAGAGCGGGTCTTCCCCTTCGTTGTTTGCGTCCAGCGCACCAAGTACCCAGAGCTGGTCGCCCAGAGCCGAGAGCACCGGCAGTTCTGTGTTGGGTGCCACCTCACGATTGTCCGGCTGATAAGGAATACCCAGTACCGAGGTAAGATCTTTGAAGAAGTCGCGCTGAAGGCGAATTCGCTCGGCTGCACTGCGCTCGGTTTTGAGTTTGTGGCGCAGGGCGAAGTAGCTTTGGTTCAGATTGCGCAGGGCGCGGTGGGGTGTCGTGGTAACGCAATAGCCTGCCGCAATCTCCCCCACTCGATGATCTCGTTGGCCTGCACTTTCCGCAGCCACGGCTTTCGCCTCTTCCTCCTGAGACTCCCATTCCTTGATGGTATCCGCGAAATCACCCTGGAAGACTTCTGCCAGGTAATGAGCGCTGAAGAATTCGTTTTCGTTGGTCAGTCCAATGAACGTGGCGGCGGTATCCTGAACGGCCATCTGGTAATACTCCTTTGCCCTACCCGGGCGCTTAGTCGTCTTCCCGGGTAAACACGGCGATGATCTGTATGAACGGTACCGGCTCGATGGTGAGGGTGTCCTGCACCCAGGTTTCGTATTCGTCAAAAACCCGTTCGATTCGGCTCAGGCGCTCTTCTTTTTTGGCCGCCTTGAAATGCTCTGCCTGGGCGGAACCTTCCAGCTGAAGATTTAACTGATGGACCTGCCGGCCTTTCAGGGCTTCCAGCTCCTGGAGCTGCTGCGCCAATTCAGATTGTTTCGCCGCCGTGTATTCCTGCTGGTATTGCTGCATTTCGGTCTTTGCAGCTGTTATCACCGGGCTACGCAAAGCCTCCAGCTTTGAGAGATCGATGGGCTGAGCGCGATTAGGCAGCTTGGTGTTCAGCTGAAGTTGCTGTAGCCAATCCTCGCCCTTCTGCACCTCAACCACAGACCCGCTTTTGCAACGGATGGCGAACCATTGCCAGATGACCGGATGCGCCTTTCGGTTAGGAATCAGGCCACTAACAAGAAATACAGCTTCACCCGGTTCAAGGGTACCACTAACCTGAGGTGAGTCTGGCAATGCCAATACCGGCGCGCTGTGGCGAGCCACCTGGGCCAGCAGCTTGTCTTCTAGCCATTGAATGGCCGGATGCTGGGGCCATAAATAATGGAGTTTGGGCCAGGCGTTCTCGTCCTGCCGGCTGCGGCGGATTTCCTCTTCAAATCGGGTTTTATCTGCCGTAAGCACCAGGCTGCCGTTTTCAGGGCTGATTTCCGATGGCAGGAAGCGGAAGCGGTAGTTCAGATCATCCGGCGGGGTCAGCGTTAGGGTTTGCTTCTCGTTATTGGCAGTGAAATTCACCTGCTTACGGTCGCGGTTAATTGCTTCCAGGGCCTGACGGGCAAATTCGTAATCACTGGGGAACAGGCTGTACCGTTCCGCGGTGTGTTGCTCGGCCTCTTCTTCTGTCTTGGGTTGTGCCGCCTCGGGGTTGAGGAACAGGGCCAGAAGGTCATCGCCTTCGTTACTGTCGTCCGGCTGGTATTGCTCATCGAATGCTTCGGCTTCGGTGCCGCTGGCCATGGCATCTGCCGTGAGAACTTCCTCGGCTTCCGGATCATGGACTTTCATGAATGTGGCTGGATCGCCAATGTTCTTGTAGGCCTGCTCGTCCTTCTCTTTCAGAATTTCGAGAATGCGCTGATCACCCTTCACCGTGGGATTGTCGCTGCGGTTAATCAGGTAAGTGATGATTGGCGTTTCTGTCTGGCCATAACGATCCACCCGGCCATTGCGCTGCTGGAAGACCATCAACGACCAGGGCAAATCAAAGTGCACCAGCCGGTGCGAGAGGTAGTGCAGGTTGATGCCTTCGCTGGCCACATCAGAGCAAAGTAGCACCCGCAGTTTGCTCTCCTGTTTACCAAAGGCTTCGACGATTTCCTGCTGCTCAATATCGCTCATACCGCCGTGCAGGATTTGAACGGCATCGTCTTTCAGCTTGAGATCGCCCATCATCTGGCTTTGCAGCCAGTTCAGGGTTTCGATGCGCTCGCTGAAGATGACCAGGCGGTCTTCGGTATCGGTTTTCTTCCAGCCAAAGTCTTTGCTGTTCAGCAGCTTCAACAGCTCCTGGTATTTGTTGAAGTGCGCTGCATCCACGTTGCGCAGGGAGAGCAAAAGACTGTTCAGTGCCTCGATTTCCTGATGCTCGTCCTCACTGGTTTCGTCTTTGCTCTCCAGCTTTCTGATGCGCTGTTCAACAGAAACCTGAGCCGCCGCCGGGGAGCTGAAGATAGACTTTTGCAGACCGATGCGAACCAGCTGGCCATTGCGTTCGGCGTTGTGTTCGCCCCGATAGGTGAAGGGAACGTCCAGCAACGCCTGGTAAGCGGCCTCTTCTTCCGGTGAGGCATCCAGATAGATGTCCTTCACCACCCGCTCTTTGAATTCCTGCTGCACCTGGTCGCGGATGTCTTTCTTGAACCGGCGAATGACCAGGCCTTTATCGCGGAAGTCTTCTTTGGCGTAATCGTCCGGATCGGAAATGGCCGTGGGGTCCAACATGTTCATCAGGCTGGCGAAGCTTCGTGCCTTGCCGTCGTGGGGCGTTGCGGAGAGCATGATCAAAGTATCCGAACGGCCCGCCAGCAGTTGTGCCAGTTTCGCACGCTGGGAGCTGCTTCCGCGTTCGGCCACATTATGGGCTTCGTCGATAACGATGATGTCCCAGTAGGCCTGCTCCAAATGGCGTCGGTATTCATTGTCTTGCTTGAGGGTGTCGATGGAGATGATCGACTTATCGTAATAATAAAACGGGTTGTGGTTGCCCGGGATGTTATTGCGCACACGCTGCAGGCCGGCAGAGTCCAGCCGAGTGAGCGGGATGGTAAAGCGGTTCCACATTTCCTTCTGGAACTGGGTCATCATGCTTTTGAGGGTCAGCACAAGAATGCGCTTGCCCCTGCCCCGGCGCATGAGCTCCGTCATCAGTATGCCGGCTTCAAGGGTCTTACCGAGACCTACGGCATCGGCAATCAAAATGCGCTGCCGGTTCTGCTTAAGGGCTTGCAGGGCCGGATCCAACTGATAAGGAACCAAATCCATGGCGGCTTTGTGGCCTAGGTGGATACGCTGGTCTGCAGGGGTAATCTGGCGTAACTGGGTTTCGATAAACAGACGGCTTTTTTCAAAACCCGGGGTCAGGTCTTGCTCAAAGCTGGTTTCTGCAGGGTCCAAAACACGGATCGCGTCTTCGGCTTCTTCGAGCCGCGTAAGGAAGCGAGCGCTCTTGCCATTCACCAGTTCCGAAAGGCCGTCCACGGTGAGTACATAACCGCCATCGTCGCTCGGATCTGCCCGGCGGACGATCCATTCGCAATCTCGGATAACTACGCGCGCCCCTGGGGCGTAAAGTGCTTGCATGCCGAGTCCCTGAACCTGAAGCGACGTTTAATCGGAAAAGGGATGCTAACCAAATGGGCCGACATCCAATGTCGCTTATGAAAAATAATGGTCTAGTTATGCGTAGGATGATGCGTCAGATTGGTGCAAAGGGAAAGGGTTAGTTTGTAACTTTTAGCAGCTTAGTTTCTGATTTTTTTATGTATTTGAGGAAGTGAACTAGTTCAGGTGTTCGGGCTCAAAACTAAATACTTTCGAGCTTAATACCAAGAGATACGGCGTCCAACTGTGACTCTGACCATATCTCCGCATAGTCCTCACTAAACGCAAAAATGACTCCGACATTGTTCAAGTCGGCGTAAGATGAGGTGGATTCAGAAAGATGAAAGTCTTCCTCATCATCAATGAGTTGAGCGTAACCTAAAAACAGGCTCATAAAGCGCCGAGCTTGCAGGTTTTCCTTAGGTAAACGCCAAATTCTTGGAAGCAGTTGATCCCACCAGCGTACTGAATAAAGTGAGAGGGCACGCCAGTCCGTTGATGCGGTAATCATTGTTGGGCCAGAGAACAAGGCCGCCAGCGAAGAAGAAAGGGACGTTAGTTCTTGACGCGCTATTCGGAATCCCTGCCCGCCTCCTACTTTATCTAATTCGATGCGGAAGGCACTGCCGACTGTGGCCCGGACCGCTGACTCTGGCAAATTTCTCAAATGCTGCTCCCTCAAATTGTTTTTTGCCGGACTGACACGTTATGGAGGGGCGTGGTAGGCGCCCCATCAAGCGTTCTAGAAATTCAATAACTACCAAAATCTTCTGGCCAAGGAGGCGTCGGGTTAGAATCTGAACTCCGGCCCAACAGAGAACACATTAATATCAGTCTCGCCCAGTTCGTCTTCGTCACCAACGTTCAACAACAGGTCCCAGTCGGCCCGCAGGCGGATTCCCTCGGCAACTTCATAGCTCATGCCAAGACCGGTCCTGAATGCCACACCGGTATCATCGTCGCTTACGGAAATAGTCTGAAATCCGTTGCTCGCTGCCGCCTCATAATTCAAGCGCCACAGCATGAGGCCCGCTTTGGTGAATACCTTGAATGGACCTGTTTCAGGCATGCCCAATTGAAGCGTTGTATCAACGAAATGACCATTTACTGCCGCTGCCACCCCAACACCGTTGATAACACCGGAAGCTTCAACATCGTCAATGTAACGATAACCGAACTCGAGATTGGCAAAGCTATTCAGTTCAGTACCACCGTAAAACCGAACGGCCAGCGCGCTGTCGTCACACGATGATGATCCTTCACAGAAGTCATCTACAGTGGCTTGGCCGGCGGAAATACCAAAATAACCGGGCCGTGCCTCGGCAGCATAGGCTGGTGCATGAGCCATTGCGGCAACGGAGACCATTAGGGCAATTCTAGTCAATTTCATTTCGACATCCTTTTTCGATAGAACAATGCAAAGCGAGCGAATAGCCCGCTCTTTTTCGGTTACTAATACTGACCAAAGAGAGCGACAGCTACGGTCGCAGACTCAAAAAAAGATTCAAAGTTGAGAGCAAACTCATCCGGTTTGCTGTGTACGAAATAATCCCTTTTGCAGGGTGGAGGAAATTTCTTCTCGCAACCAATCAGGCTCCAAGATATCGCAATGCACAGCCTGGGCCGTGAGCCACCAGCGCAAATCCTGGGTATCGCCAACAGTGACCGTTATTTCAAAGGTGTCTTCGTCGATGTCCGTTGTTACTTGGTCGAAACCCAAAGGCGATTCAATCAAATGATTGAGCACAGGCTTGTCGCAGCGAAGGTGCAAGAATATCGGGGCTCGAGAATGAAGAATGCCCATAGCACCGGAGGAAATGTACAGATCCAGATCGAAGTCTTCTGGCCGTTCAAGGGGCTTCTCCACTAGCTTGCCACCCGAAGCCCGGTGCAGAACCAATTGGCGAACACCCTCCCTACCCTCGATCTTTCCAATCAGGTAGACATTTGGGTCACGGAAGATAAGGCCCAAAGGGTGCACAACAATCTCGGCAGATTCGGGCCAGTTGCGAGCCTGGTAAGTAAGTTCACACCGAAATTCTCGTAATAAAGCTTCAGTTACCGTTTCCAACACATCGGAATCAATAGCGGGCCTTTGACCGCCTAAGCCACGGTTAATGACTCTAACGCGATTCGGCCATTGCCCAAGCGGATTTCGCTCACGCAAAAGGGTTCGGTGCGCCTCATCAAAATGAGGCTTCAGATGGGATAGCGCTCGTGGCGGAAGCATCGGAGTGAGGTAGGCCTTGGCAAGCTCAAAAGTCAATGCAGCCGGCAAGTCCAACGCCGGAATGATGTCCATTGTGGCTTCACGGTCGAAAGACCACTGAAATGGTCGAGAAGATTCATCTACCAACAACGGGAAGTCGATACTTAGCTTCTCTAAGTCTCTCTGGATGGATCGCATGGTCACAGAAAAACCCTGCTCATCAAGCCTGTCTGCGAGCTCAGTTGTGGTGATGGACTTTGGGTATCGAGGCACCATTCGGAGCATGGTGAGGTAGCGGACGGCGGTATTCGACATTGGCGGATCCTTGCCTGGTTTTATGGGACTCTCAAAAATCTTATGTCGCCGCACTCTACAGCAGACTGTCCAAACGCTTCTAGTACCCGTTCAATAACAGACCCCTGATACCGCGAGTTTATTTGGCTCGGATGGGTTCTACCCCGTTTCCACGGACGGTTTTAAAACGGCTGACA
>TARA_R100001440_G_scaffold25074_6_pt1 | contig 41177 bp, 33 predicted proteins | sample TARA_R100001440 | Tara Oceans TARA_R100001440 (sample SAMEA2622112) | marine metagenome | biome: marine biome (ENVO:00000447); feature: surface water layer (ENVO:00002042); material: "saline water (ENVO:00002010), including plankton (ENVO:xxxxxxxx)" | depth 5 m
CGCTGCCACCGCAAGAATCGGATTGAAACCAAATACCACGCTGAGTGGTCCCAGCAAGTCCTGCATGTACTTGAATATCAGACCAACGATGATGCCGGTAAACACCCGGAACCCCATGGTGACTGAGCGAAGCGGGCCGAATACAAACGAAATAGCCACCAGTACCAGAACCGAAATCGCGACAGGGCTGAGGGTCTTTTTCCAGAACGATAGCCAATAACTGGTTGAATCCAGGTTCTGCTCATCCAGGTAACGTGCGTAGGTAAACAAACCGCTGATAGATAGATTGTCCGGCTTGACTATCAGCACACTCAGCACCTCAGGCGAAAGCTCGCCGTCCCAACGTCTTGATTCAGCCTGATCTCGAGTGATCTGTTCTTTCGATATGTGCGTTGTGACCGAATTCTCCAACAGCCAGTGATCGCCTGAATAGGTCGCCCGATCAGCGAAAGTGGCCGAATCCAGCCAGCGATCATCATTGAACTCAAATAACGACAACCCGTAAATCACGCCATCGGGCTGCACTGCGTTCATGTGGATGAAGGTATTTTTTTCCCGGTGCCAAACGCCCTTGACTGAAGCCCCACTCTGCCCTGCGCCCTGAGCAATATCCTTGCGACTCTCCGCAATGCGCTCAAAATGGGGCGCAACGTATTCACCGAGAAACAGGCCCAGCAAAACAACCACAATAGTGGGCTTCATCGCACTCCAGACAATACGGCGAATCGATACACCCGCGGCACGAATGACCACGAGCTCTGATGAGCTGGCCAATGTTCCCAGGCCGATAAGGCAGCCCATGAAGGCTCCCAGCGGCAGGTAATCGTAGATGCGGCGCGGCATGGTCATCACCACATAAAGCAGCGCATCAAGAGCCTGGTAATCGTTCGCGGTATCATCCAGCTCGCCAATAAAACCAAAGATAAAATCAAGCGACAAAACCACCAGCATCACCAGCAGCGTGGCACCACCGACCGTTTTGATGATGTAGTTATCAAGCTTGCGCATGGGACTTCCCTTCCTTTACCAGCTTGCGCTTGCGCATCCACGCCGAACCGAATTGCAACCAGAGTCCGAAAGCCAGGAACAGAAGATGCACCCAGGCCATTCCCAGCCACTCGGGGACTTTCTCCTTGGCCAGCGCGTCCCGCGCAACAATCAGCAGCCCCAGGTAAAGGATGTAGAGCAGCATGGCCGGAAGCAGGTGGAAGAAACGGCCCTGTCGAGGATTAACCCGACTCAGGCGCACAGCAAGCAAGGTCACTATGGGTACGATGAATGGAAGCGAGAAGCGCCAGTGCAGCAGCGCGCGCATTTCAGGGTCATCAGATGCCATCAGGTCAGCCGTTGAGGTGGCCTCGTCGTTCTTGCGCTCGTTATAGGATTCCGGGCCCGTTATTTTCAGGCCATAGTCGTCAAACGTCATCAGCTTGTAGTCAAGATTACCCGGCCGACCGGAAAAACGCTGGCCGTCGCCAAGCACCAGAAAACGACTGCCTGTCGAGTCATCAACAAACTGGGAACCCTCCTGAGCGGTAATAAGCGCCCAGGATGACGATGCCTTGTCATACTCGGCGATAAAAACGCCCATGAGCTGCTTTTTATCATCAGTGAGCGCCTCGGTGTAGGTCACGCGACTACCCGACGCAATGCTCTGGAAGCGGCCGGGAGACAGCAAATCAAACTCTGTCGCCTGACGCTGTTCATTGATGATATCAACCACCTTCTGTGCACCCCACGGCGACAGAAAAAGGCTCATGGAGCCCACTATCAACATCACAACAACACTGGTCACCATGGTTTGCGCCAGCACCTGCCTGTCACTGACGCCGCAAGCGAAGAGCACCGTCATTTCGCTTTCAAGGTACATGCGGCCGTAGGCGAGCAGGATGCCAATAAACAGCCCCAACGGCAGAATCAGCTCCAGGAATCCGGGAAAGCGGTAACCCATGATGGTGAACAAAACATCTGCAGACAGCTTGCCGGCAGCCGCATCAGCCAGATATTTGATAAAGCGGCCACTCATGAACACAAGCAGCAGAACGCCGGAAACCGCCAGCATGCTGACAATAACCTGACGGGTCAGATAGCGGAAAATGATGAACAAAATGTCCCTACCCAATCAGAACAGATGGAGGTGTACACCCCTGATCTTCGGCTACAAGGGAGACACTGGCGAACCCGCGCTATTCTAGTGAACCTTGTCGACGATTGACAGATCAGACGCCATACCCGAGACAGTATGGTGCAGTTTGTCGTTGTGCACCCTAAAATTGACGTACCCGCGTCAAGTGCAAGGGAAAAAAGCTTCGCGTACACTTGAGCGATCACAGACATTACCCCAGAATCTCACGTCTGACGCAGGCACAGTTCGCCCGACCAATGCACCGTTAAACAGTGCAAGCTCAAGGCGGACAAAGAGAGGCTCACGCGCAGAACTCTCTGTATGCCCAACGCATGAACCAACGGAGCTGCCATGAAATACGCCCTGAACAGCAAACCCCTCGCCGAAGTAAAAGCTGATTGCCTGATCGTATCCGTACCGGAAAAAGGTGACTGGCCTGCCTCAACAGCCGCTGCAGATGCGGCGCTCGACGGTCAGATCAAGGATCTCCAGAAAGCCGGTGACATTTCTGGCAAGGCCGGCTCAAGCCTGCTGCTGCCACTGTCAGGCCAGCCCTGGAACCGGCTTTTGCTGGTGGGCAGCGGCAATGGTGGTGCCCAATCAGCACTGGCATATCGCAAAATGGTCACCGCCGCGCTGTCGAAGCTGACCAGCTCTGCGTCAAAGAAAGCACTCGTCGCGTTAGCAGACAACGACGTTGAAGATCGCGATGAAAGCTGGAAAGTCAGCCTGATCGCCAGATTGTCTGAAGAGTTGCTATACAGCTTTACCGGTTTCAAAAGCACCAAAGCCAGCGGCAGCGCGCTTGCCAGCCTGACGATCGCAGCCTCAGCCAATAACGCGGCTCTGAAAAAGGCAATGGCCACTGGCGAAGCGATCGGTCACGGCATGAATTTCACCCGGGACCTGGGCAACACGCCTCCCAATGTCTGCAACCCTTCCTGGCTGGCTGATCAGGCGAAACAGCTTGCCAAGACTCACGATGTCATCAAGACCGAAATCCTTGATGAAAAGCAGATGAAAAAACTGGGCATGAACAGCCTGCTGTCCGTATCTGCCGGCAGTGACCAGCCTGCGCGTCTGATCGTCATGGAATACCGGGGCGGCAAGGCCAAAGACAAGCCTCACGTACTGGTTGGCAAAGGCATTACCTTTGACTCAGGAGGCATCAGCCTCAAGCCGGGCGAAGGCATGGATGAAATGAAGTATGACATGGGCGGCGCTGCCAGTGTGTTTGGCACCATGCGCGCCCTGGCAGAAATCAAACCAGCCATCAATGTTGTTGCGATCGTTGCGGCGGCGGAGAACATGCCCGGCGGCGGCGCCACACGCCCAGGCGATATTGTGACCTCAATGTCCGGCCAAACCATCGAGATCCTCAACACCGATGCTGAGGGGCGACTGGTACTGTGCGATGCGCTCACTTATGCCGGCAAATATGACCCCGAATCGGTCGTCGATATCGCGACGCTTACCGGCGCGATCATCGTTGCCCTGGGTAAGGAAGCCAGCGGCCTGTTCAGCAACAATGAAGAACTGGCACTACAGCTGCAACAGGCCGGTCAGCGCACATGCGACCGCGTTTGGCAGCTTCCCATTTGGGAAGAGTATCAGCCACTGCTGGACAGCAACTTTGCTGACATGCAAAACATCGGTGGGCGCATGGCCGGCTCGATCACCGCAGCCTGCTTCCTGTCACGGTTTACCCGCGACTACCGTTGGGCGCATCTGGATATCGCAGGCACAGCCTGGCTCTCTGGCAAAGAAAAAGGCTCAACAGGCCGTCCTGTGCCGCTGTTGGTCGACTACCTGCTGTCCAATGTCTGAACCTAGCCCGCAATCAACCAGTGCAGGTCAACACCGGCACTGGTTTTACCTGATCCCCCAGGATACCGAATCCGCCCGGTTGCTCTACGCCGCCAGGTTGACGGAAAAAGCCTATAAACAGGGGGATCGGGTGTGCCTGATGTGTAATCCGGGTGAGCAGATCCAGGCACTGGACAGGGTGTTGTGGCAGTTCAGCCCGGATAGCTTCATCCCCCATACTCTGATGGATTCAGCGGTCGCACCCGGTTCCCACCCAGAGAAAGTAGGCCTGGTATCAGGCCAACCCTCTCCTGCCGACTGGGATACTGTGATTGTGCTGGGCGCATCATTGCCAGCAGAAGCGGACAGGTTTGCGAGACTGGCACTGATCGCCAGTAGCGATGCTGCCACTCTGAACCAGGCCCGCGGCCACTTCCGCCAACTGCGCGAGCTAGGTATCCAACCGCAAGTGCATGACGCCAGAAAAAGCCGGTCTTGAGCCCACCTAACAGCCGGACTCTCTCATTATTTGGCACTCAACGCCCTGGCTCATGACGCAGCAGGCATGACCGTTAAATCCGGTCCGGGTTAATCCCGTTTTGCGGTTCGCCCATCCCCGCCCTGCCATGTATAATTCCGATCCCACGTTTAACCAGGCTTTAAGCAGATACCTCCATGGAAAAGACCTACCAGCCAGAGAATATTGAGCGTCAGTGGTACGAAAACTGGGAGAAGCAGGGCTATTTTCGCCCCCGCGGCGAAGGCGACCCGTTCTGCATCATGATCCCGCCGCCCAATGTCACCGGCAGTCTTCACATGGGCCACGCGTTCCAGCACACCATTATGGATACGCTCACACGCTACCGCCGCATGCAGGGCCGCAACGCCCTTTGGCAGATCGGCACTGACCATGCCGGCATCGCGACCCAGATGGTGGTCGAGCGCAAGCTGGCAGTCGAAGAAGATAAAAACCGTCATGACCTCGGGCGTGACGAGTTCATCAAACGTATCTGGGACTGGAAGGGAGAATCCGGTGGCACGATTACCCGCCAGATGCGCCGCCTTGGTAACTCGGTCGACTGGGACCACGAACGCTTCACCATGGACGATGGTTTTTACCGGGCTGTACAGGAAACCTTCATCCGCCTGTATGACGAAGGCCTGATCTATCGCGGCAAGCGTCTGGTCAACTGGGATCCCAAACTCCATACCGCCATTTCGGATCTGGAAGTCGAAAACAAAGAAGAAAAAGGCCATCTGTGGCACCTGCGTTACCCGCTGGCCAATGGAGCGAAGACCAGAGACGGCAAGGACTATGTTGTTGTTGCCACCACGCGCCCTGAAACCATGTTGGGTGATACGGCTGTAGCCGTGCACCCAAGCGATGAGCGCTATCAGGACCTGGTAGGCAAAACGGTTCTGCTGCCGCTGGCCAATCGCGAAATACCGATAGTCGCTGACGAGCACGCAGATCCGGAGAAAGGCAGCGGCTGTGTCAAAATCACACCTGCCCACGACTTCAATGACTACGCCGTCGGCAAACGCAACCAACTGCCAATGCTCAACGTTCTGACCAAGGACGCGAACATCCGTGACCGGGCCGAAACGTTCAACAGCGACGGTACTGAAAACACCGAAATCGACGGCAGCATTCCGTCTGCCTACGCCGGTCTTACCCGCGAAGCTGCGCGTAAACAGATCGTGGCCGATCTCGATGCCGACGGACTACTGGAAGAAGTCGAAGACCATGTTCTGAGCGTGCCGCGCGGTGACCGCTCGGGGCTGATCATTGAACCGATGTTGACTGACCAATGGTTCGCTGACGCCAAGACCCTGGCCAAACCGGCTATCGAAGCAGTCGAAGACGGGCGTATTGAATTCGTGCCCAAGCAATACGAGAACATGTACTTCTCGTGGATGCGCGATATTCAGGACTGGTGTATTTCCCGGCAGCTCTGGTGGGGCCACCGCATCCCCGCCTGGTACGATGCTGAAGGCAACATCTACGTCGGCAAAGATGAAGCCTCAGTGCGTGAAAAGTACAACCTGAGCGCCGAACTGGATATCCGCCAGGATGACGATGTTCTCGATACCTGGTTCAGCTCTGCCCTCTGGACCTTTGGCACTCTGGGCTGGCCCGAAGACAACGCGCGTCTCGCCACCTTCCATCCGACAGATGTACTGGTCACCGGTTTCGACATCATCTTCTTCTGGGTCGCCCGCATGATCATGATGACGATGCATCTGATCAAGGATGATGAAGGCAAGCCACAGGTACCGTTCAAAACCGTGTATGTCACCGGTCTGATACGTGACGAGCAAGGCAACAAGATGTCGAAGTCAAAGGGCAACGTCCTTGACCCACTCGACATGATAGATGGCATCAGCCTTGATGATCTGATGGGCAAGCGCACCGGCAACCTGATGCAGCCCCAGCTGGCGCAGAAGATCGGCAAACGCACCCAGAAAGAGTTCCCCGAAGGCATCGCTCCTCACGGCACCGATGCGCTGCGCTTCACTCTCGCCTCACTAGCTACAACCGGCCGTGATATCAACTGGGACATGAAGCGACTGGAAGGCTACCGAAACTTCTGCAACAAGCTTTGGAACGCCGCGCGCTACGTGCTCATGAATACGGAAGGCGAAGATTGCGGACTGAACGGCGGCAACATTGAGCTGTCACTGGCTGACCGCTGGATCATCAGCGCATTGCAGAACTGCGAGCGCGATGTCACCCGCCATCTTGACCAGTATCGCTTTGATCTGGCCGCCTATGCGCTGTATGAGTTTATCTGGAACGAATACTGCGACTGGTATCTCGAGCTATCCAAGCCAGTGCTGACCAACGACGATGCCAGTGCAGATGCGAAGCGTGGCACGCGTCGCACGCTGGTGCGGGTACTGGAGGCTGTCCTTCGCCTGGCCCACCCTATCATTCCGTTTATTTCGGAAGAGATCTGGCAGCGTATTGCGCCGCTGGCGGGCAAGCAAGGCGACACCATCATGCTACAGGCCTATCCTGAGCCGGATGATGCCAAAGTCGATCTGCAGGCAGAAGCCGATATCGAATGGCTGAAAGGTATGATCGTCGCTGTGCGAAATATTCGCGGCGAGATGAATATCTCCCCAGCCAAGAAAATCCCTGTATTCCTGCGCGGCCCGGAAATTGATCGCGAACGGATGGAAGCCAACCGTCAGTTCCTGATTTCACTGGCCAAGCTGGAAACCCTGGAATGGCTCGGCGACAAAGAAGCGCCCATGTCAGCCACCCAGCTTGTAGGCGATCTGGAAGTACGGGTTCCGATGGCAGGCCTGATCGACAAGGATGCGGAGCTGGCACGGCTTGATAAAGAGCTGGAGCGCATTAATAAAGAAATCAAACGCCTGGAAGGAAAACTCGGCAACGCCGGCTTTACCGATAAAGCCCCTGCTGAAGTTGTTGAAAAGGAGCAAGGCAAGCTGGCTGATGCACAGAGCAGCCTGAGCCGCCTCCAGGACCAGAAGGCCCAGATAGAGGCGATGTAAGCCTCAGCACACCTTACGCCGGACGCCGCTGATGTCACAGGAGAACCGTCAGACCATCCTTATCATCGGCGCCGGCGCAATGGGCCGCCTATGGGCTGCGTATCTTTCACCCGCGTTTCACGTGATGTTTGGCAGGCGCCAACCTGGCGCCGCTGAACTCGCCTATCAGTTTTCTCCCTTCAATCCGGCATCCCGTCAGATCGTCACTGTGCGCATCCCCGTGGCAAACAGCACTGAAATTCAGCCTGACCTGGTGCTGGTCACCACCAAAGCTCCCGATGCACTTGAAGCGCTGCGGCGGTTTTCGTCCTGTATCGGTGACAATACGCCCATATTGCTGTTCCAGAATGGAATGGGAAGCCAGCAGGCAATCGCTGAGACCTGGCCGCATATGCCGGTGATTGCCGCCTCGACCACGGAAGGTGCGTATCTGGATGACCAGGGCAAGGTTATTCACGCCGGCAAGGGATCGACTTGGCTCGGCGGGCTCACCCCCTCGGGCCAGACCAAAGCGGCTATCGGCGCTGACCTGCTGGCGCACTCCGGTCTCGATATCCAGATGGACGCGAACATAGAACGCAGGCTCTGGATGAAGCTGGCGATTAACGCAGGTATCAATCCTTTTACAGCGATATTGGATTGCCCCAACGGTGGCATCATTGGTCAGCCATTTTTTGAAGCGCATATTGGTGATGTGTGCACTGAAATCAGCCGCCTGATGACGCTGCACAACTACCCCTGCACCGCAGAAATGCTCGAGGACGAAGTCCGAGCCGTGGCCCAGCGAACCGCTGCAAACAGTTCATCCATGCGCCAGGACGTTAAGGCGGGGCGAAGCACCGAGATCGAGATGATGAATGGCTTTATTGTCAGTGAAAGTGAACGTCAAGGACTGGACGCGCCGGTGAACCGTTTTCTCGCCAATAAAGTAAAGGCTCTGTAACGCACATTCATTCTACTGATATCAGAAAGGATCCACACATGGGGTATCGGCTTTCAAAAATCTACACCAAAACCGGCGACGATGGTTCAACCGGTCTCGCCGATGGCAGCCGCATCAACAAAGATGCCCTGCGTGTCGAAGCCCTGGGTACCGTCGATGAACTCAACTGCCAGATTGGCGTGATGATCGAATACCTGGGCACAGACGATGCGATGATATCGGTGCTTCGGCGCATTCAGCATCATCTCTTCGATCTAGGCGGTGAATTCGCCATTCCCGACAGCGTGTTGATCCAAAGCAGTCTGATTGACTGGCTGGAGGAAACCCTGGACAAGTGGAACGAAGACCTCCCACCCCTGAAAAACTTTATCCTGCCCGGAGGCAATAAAGTCGCCGCCCACAGCCACCTGGCGAGAGCAATCTGCCGCCGGGCGGAACGGGTCGTGGTGGCATTGGGGCACGAGGAAACAATTAATCCGTTCGGGCGCCAGTACCTTAACCGGCTGTCGGACCTGCTGTTTGTTTTTGCCCGAGTGCTCGCCCGGCGCAACGACGGTGAAGAAATTTTGTGGCAGCCCGGCAACAGCCAGTGAGCACATTCTAAAAGGATGAGAGATCAACCCCGGCCAACATCAAACCGGCGTTGAAGGAAGGCCCTGTCAGACCCGGAAGGATTCGACCAGACGACCTAGCTCGGTCGTCAGCCCCGACATTGAGCGAGAAGCTTCAAGTGTTTCACTCGCGTTGTCAGCCGTTGTATGACCCAACTCGGTAATTTGCTCAACGTTGACGTTAATATTCTTGGCAACGGCTGATTGCTCTTCAGATGCCTGCGCAATCTGATGACTCATATCCACGATGGTTGATATGCCAGCCAGAATCTTCTCCAGCGCGCGGGTCACTTCGGACGACTTCTCAACGGTCGCGTTCGTCACCTCGTGACTATTGTTCATCGCCTTCACGGCATCTTTCACACCGCCCTGAAGCCGGCCGACCATACCTTCGATTTCTTCAGTGGATTTGTGTGTGCGTTGCGACAGCGAGCGCACCTCGTCCGCCACAACCGCAAACCCACGCCCCTGCTCGCCCGCCCGGGCAGCCTCGATCGCAGCGTTCAATGCCAGCAAGTTGGTTTGCTCGGCAATTGCTTTAATTTCCACCAAAACCTGACTGATACTGTCACTGTCCTGGCTGACGCGGTTGATCACATCCGCCGCGCTGCGAATTTCGGTTGCCAGGCGGTTAATGGTATCCACGGTTTCGACCACAACCAGGCGCCCCTGCTCCGCATCCTTCTCGGCGTGACCTGCCGAATCAGACGCGCGTTGGGCACTTTCCGCCACTTCCTGCACGGTATCGACCATCTGGTGCATGGCGTCCGCAATCTGGGTGGTTTCCGACATCTGACGGGCAACCGCTTCGCTGTTTGCCGATGCTGAATCGTTGACCCGAACAGCCTGTTGCGCCACATCGTCGGTCGTGCGGGAAACAGACTTAACCAGCTCCGAAATTTTCGTCGTCATGTTGTTGAACTCGCTGGTTAACGCACCCAACTCGTCCCGGTTATCCAGATCGATACGCACGGTCATATCGCCGCCAGCCACTTTCCTGGCCGCTTCACCAAAGGTGGTAATCGCCGTTTTGACCGACAGGAAAAAGCCCATATACAAAAACACAATGATAACGAGCAATACTGCAAGCGCGATAAACAACAGCATCCGCTGATCGGTTTCGGCGTTCAGGCGATACGCGAGATTATCGGCCACGATATCGAGGATGGTGGACTGAAGCTCAAAGTGGCTGCTGATGGCGTCCGTCGCTAGCGCATCAAACTCTTGCCAGGGCATTTCAAGGCGATAGGGTGTAATAACGTTGGTATCCAGCGCGTCGCGTACTTTGATCGGGCTCTCGGCCACCTTCTTCAGAAGATTGGATGCACGATCCTCAAGCCCGGATGACGCACTGACAGCTACCTGAAATTCCGAATCAATCCGGGTTTTCAAATTGGTGAGCCGGTCAAACATTTCATTCATTGCATCAGCGGTTGCGGAATCCAGCTGCCCCTGCGAAAGACCGTAAATGGCATAAGAGCGGGCCTGACCTTCAGCCCCGGCTGACTCCAGCAACAGATTAGTGCTGATCTGAAGCAGCAACTGGTTTTCCGGCAAGGAATCCTGAGCCAGACCGGACACTTTGAGCGTCGAAGCCAGCAAGGCCCGCACTTTCTGGACGAATTCCTGATAATACTTGTACTGGGGATCGATGTTGCTTTGCAGAATGTCTTCCGACTTCAGGGATTGCCACTCTTCATTCAGGATCGCGACCTGATCTTTCCAGCCACCGGAAGGATCAAACGAACCATCCGCCTCCATCATGGCTGCCAGCGATGTATCGATCAGCTCGCCCGCTTCATCACTTTTGGCAATAAGCTCCTGATCACTGCTGACTTTTCCGACCGAGCGATAGTCCCGATAGGCATAAGAGGCTTCCAGCATGCTCGCCGCTTCGTTCAGTTGAACAAGGCCATCGGCCTCGCGGGCAACCGCGTCAATGGACTCATTGAGCTGGCTAACCAACAGGTAGGTCAATCCGATAATGGGCAAGAGAAACAGCACGCTGATAAGGCTGAACTTGTAGAACATCGGCAGCCGGTTCATCAACGCAACAGCTGGATATAACAGTTGCTTCACTCGTTCCCCCAAAGCATTCAGTGCCCGGCAGCTGACGCGGCCTTCGTATTATTATTGGTATTCCTCAATCTGCCTGTCGAGCCGCAGTTGAGAAGGTCACATAACGGCCTATTAACTGAACAGCCGTTCAAAAGTTCATATCTATATTGTCGCCTTAGTGGCCAGAATCTTGAGTTTAATTTAATAAAATTTTGTAAATTCTGGTGCTGAACCTGCGTGACAGGCGCCTGCGACAGGATAGTACGCCCGCTCGAGTCGCCAACATACTTTAAATTATTCTTATAATTAGTTGAAAATACCAGCAATTGCCAATAATGCCAGCACACAAATCCATACCAGGAAGCTTCGATTGAGCAAATCGCGGACCGCGCTGAGGCTGCGGGCTCCGAAATCAGGCCAGTCATCAGGATGGGCAGCTTCAAACCTCACCGGATCAAGCGCATAACTCGAAAGCGCGCCATTCGCGCTATCAAAGAGCAAGGCGGGCGCTTTGCCCCGCAATACAAACGTTCGACGCTTCGCCGTTGCCAGCCAGCCGCCGAGATCGCCAGCCAACCCGAAACTGATTGCCAGCAATCGCACCGGAACCCAGGCAACGACTGCAATCAACCGGCCAAAAGCCGGGCGTGCGGGAGCCGATGGCCAGTGGTCACGAAGCGCCAGGCAGAGCCGAATCACCACGGCCCCGGCAGGACCCAGCAATACAAACCAGAACACCACCAGGAAATAACGCTCAAACACCTGAGCCAGCAAACGTGAGGTAACGGCGCAATGCAACCCTTCCGGTTCGAGCCCTTCTGCACGCTGATCGGACGTGAGCAGATGACTGACGTGATGCCACGCAGCCTGCATATCACCCCGGCGCCAGCTTTCGCCATAGGCCTGGAGCGCATCACGCCAGCCCGGAAGCCCCATGGTCAACAACAGCACCACGAAATCCAGCGGCCAGGTCATGGGCGACCAATCGCCTCCCCTCAACCAATAGTCCAGCGCCAGCACGCTAACGAAAACCAGTACCAGCATCAGAAAGCCGATCGTGGCCCTGTGCTCCTTGCCAGGCTTTGCAGCAGGCGCCCTCGAAACAAGGGCGCGAAATAGAGCATCAAGGTCCAGCCGACCCGACGCATCCAGCCGGCGACGAACGAAATAGGCCAACAGCAGAATGATGAAGTTCATGGTGTCAGCCCCTCGCGCTCGGAAGCGTCGATATGATCATCGAGTGTCCGGAGAAACAATGCCCAGTCGAATGCCGGCCCCGGATCAGTTTTCCGCCCGGGCGCGATGTCACTATGCCCGGTTATACGCGACCGGCTGATTGCCGGCCAACGCTGCATAACCGCCCGGCAGATAGCCGCCAACGTGGTGTATTGCGCGATTTCGAACGGCACATCATCAGCACCTTCCAGCTCAATACCAATACTGAAATCATTGCATTCCTCCATGCCGTCAAAACAGGAGCGACCGGCATGCCAAGCGCGGTCGAGGAATGACACAAACTGCACGCAATCCCCATTGCGACGGATCAAGGCATGAGCAGAGACTTTCATCTCTGCAATTTCTTCGAAATAAGGGTGCTTTCCGGCGTCGAGCGAATTACAAAAGAACTGCTCGATGTGATCACCGCCAAACTGACCGGGCGGTAAGCTGATGTTATGAACAACCAACAGCGAAATTGCGGAACCAGAAGGCCGCTGGCCAAAATTGGGTGACGGGCAGTGCCGCACTCCCTCAAGCCAGCCGCTGGCATCGATTGGATAGTGTTTCGGAAAAAGCTCAGTGCTCAAGGGAATACCATCGTTTAGCCGCAAAAACTGCAGCGAGTGTACGATGATTGAAGCACAAAGCAAGATGGCAGGCCAACGCGCAGCCCCGGAAGTCAGTCCTTCCGGCTATGGCGCAGGTTATCGATAATGGACTCAAGCGCACGATCGAATATCAGGCCATCATCAAGCATATTCACTTCGCCGGTTTCCAGCGCAGTGGCGACATCCGCCAGGTTGTACTCCGCCACTTTTGCACCGTTTCGGTTAACGAAGATGTACTTGCCTGTTGCCTTGATAACGGCAGCAAGCTTGCAACGGGTTTTCTGGTCGTCCCTGGACAACTCGACCCAGGAGCCAACGCGAAGCTTCTCAGCCATCTCAAGCCAGCGAGTATCGGCCAGAGGCACATCGACCTGCGTTGCCGTCACCGGCTCAACTGCCACCGAAGGTGTTGCCTCGACAGCCGCTACAGGCTCTGGGATAACCTCTGCCTCAGGGGCAACCACCTCAACAGCCGGCACAACCGGAGTTGGCTCGACAACAGGTTGTGATGCTTTGGCATCAGCCTGCATTTCGGCAACCGTACTTGCGACTTCAGGCGCCACGGGTTCAGGCTGAACGACCGGTTCAGGCTTAACCTCCGGAGCGATCTTCTTCGGTTTTGTCTCAAGCGCCAGTTGCTGAAGGGTATCCACGTGGGCGAGTTCGAGATCGTGCACCAGTGCATCGCTGGCAAACGGATCCCAGGAAACTGAATGCAGCCCCTTGCGCAGATCGTCAACGATTGCCGGAATCCGGCGCAGCAATTCGGACCGGGTCTGATCCGTTACCGGTTGGGGATCCACACTCCACACCAGTCGTTCCGCCAGCGTTACTGCATGATTCCAACCTTCACTACCCTCGCCCTCGCGCAGGTACAGAAACTGCAACACTTTGCTCCAGGGTTCAGCCAGCAATTGGTGCATAACAGATGGGAGTGTTCTGTTTTCAGTAACCCGGGTCAGGACCTCGCTGGCAGCAGCGCGTGCACGCTCTTGTCGCGCACGCCCTTCTTCGGCATCACGCAAGCGCTGCTCAATCAACTCGCGGCGGCGGCGATCCAGATCCATGAAATGGGCGAATTCATTCAGCAGATCCGGGAAAATATCGACATTATCCGTGAATTCCCGCAACAACCGATCTGACACCGATTCAATTTTTTCTCGCAGCGGGTCACGCTGACCTTCCGACTTTTCATTCCAGCCAATACCCGCCATCGCCAACTCATTCAGCAATTTACGTGCGGGGTGACCGCCACGATTGAAAAAGCTGCGATCAAGCAAGGCCACTTTGAGCATGGGGATTTGCAGACGGCTAATGATCGATTTCATTGGCACAGGCAGATGACGATCTTCGAGGATGAAGTCAAACAACATCGTCACCAGGTTAACCACGTCAGCGTCTACCTGATTGAGCGCCTTGATGCCCTGTGACCGGTCATCCAATACGCTTTCAATTTGCGACGTCAGGCTACCCGGCATTGTGCCAGCAGCATCGTGCTCGTTGGCCGCTGCCGTCTGCTGCAGCTGGGATAACCGGCGCATAAGATCACGGGTATCAAGCGACGCACCAGAGCCTGAGCCCTGAGAAGAACCGGCTGACGCCCCTGAGCTCTGCTGCCCACTCTGGTCGCCACTATGCAGCAACGCGGACAGTTCGGAGAAGGTCGCACGGGTCTGCCCGGTCTGGATCGCGCCGTCGCCCTCACCCGAGCCATTACTTTGAGCTGGCGAAGCAGATGAAGGCGGCACAGGCGCACGGTTGGTAACGGTCGGCACTTCGGGTTCGGTGCGGGTGCGCTGAGCTCCCTTTGGGGCACCTACCGGTGCGCGGGTCATATCAGGGAGCACGCCGTCTTTTACCAGCAACGCATTGGCATCACGATAAAGACCATCCAGTCGACTGATCAGCAATTTATCGAATAACTTGAGTACCACCAGCTTTGCCCGGATATCGATATCCAGATCATCGCAGGCTTCCTGCAGTCCGCCGCAGATCACCTCAGGGCTCAGCGGCATCTGTCGGTCTTCAAGGCTGACGCTGGGTGCAACGTGCTGGAAACGGGTAACCAGCATACGAATGGCATCAAGATGGCGATTTCGAAGCTTGGTTATCAGGTTATCGATGGCGACTTGCTGCTCTAACTCTCCGTGCCCTACCAGGCTGAGATTATCCTGATTCACGTCGGTCAGGCTGCTGTTAGCAGGACGCGGGTCAAATTTACCCAGTTCGTTAAATGCCCGGGCAACCCACTGCAACATGGTGAGTGTCATGGATTTGCGGCGTAGCCGAAGCTCGCGCATGGCATCAAAATAAGCGGCCTGGTCCTGATTTGACCCGGCTTTGTCCGCCATATTGAACAGCGCGTCGTCCGCGCTGTCGAAGAATTCCGTTAGTTCCTTGGTCAGAGACTGCCCCGAAAAATCACGCAAGCGAATCAATGCAGACGGCAGCGTAAACGAACGCTCTCCTCCGGTCTTGTGCAAGTTCACGACACGATTTTCGTTGGTCATTTCGGGTTCCCCTGGAACAGCTTTACTTACCGAATTCGGGATTAATGCAGCTGGCATTTCACAATTATTGACATCACCTATGCATCATAGGCGCTAACCACGTCACCTTCTGTCAGGAATTGTCACCGTTTGTGATCGATGGAACTGGTTCACATTTTCATTTTCAAAACCGCCAAACAACGGTCACTGGCCCCGGCTCCCCAGAACACCGGATTTCGCCGACCATCCCAGGTCGAGTGACAAAAACCGTCAGCTTTTGAGCACTTTCGGTAATGTTCAGTTAACCGTTCGCGCTTGGCCCCATGCCGATGAGCCAGTAAACTTGCGCGGTTTACAGACCACTCCGGAGCACACCATCACCATGTCCACGCTTTCTGCCGATATTCTGCATCAGTCCCGAATTGATACTGTCAGCCGCAGTCTCGATGAAGATATTGGCACTGGCGACATCACCGCCCAGCTCATTCCTGAGGACAAGCGGGCATCCGGCCGGGTCATCACCCGGGAACATGCCGTCATTGCCGGGCAGGAATGGGTAAATGAAGTATTCAGACAGGTGGATCCGACCATTACGCTCGAGTGGCAATGCAGCGATGGCGATATTGTGAAACCCGACCAGGTGTTGTTCACCTTTCATGGCAGCGCGCGCAGCCTTTTAACCGCCGAGCGTTCGGCCCTGAATTGGCTGCAAACGCTCTCCGGTGTCGCCACACGCTGTCATCACTATGCAAGCAAGGTCGCGCATACCAACGTACAGCTGCTCGATACCCGAAAAACCCTCCCGGGGCTGCGACTGGCCCAAAAATACGCGGTTACCTGCGGTGGCTGCCACAATCATCGGATCGGCCTGTATGACGCGTTCCTGATAAAGGAAAACCACATCGCGGCCAGCGGAGGCATCCTCAACGCCATTACAGCGGCCCATCGAATCGCCCCGGGCAAACCTGTTGAAATTGAAACAGAGAACCTGCAGGAATTCAGGGAAGCGCTGAACGCCGGGGCCGATATCATCATGCTGGATGAGTTCAGTCTTGCAGATATGGCAACCGCCGTGCGGGAGAACGCCGGCAGAGCCAAAATTGAAGCCTCTGGGGGTATTAATGAAGACACGCTGGTCCCCATAGCGGAAACCGGAGTGGACTATATATCGCTAGGCACGCTGACCAAGGATATACGTGCAACAGACCTGTCTCTCAGATTGGACAGTCAGGCGGTAAGTGAGTAACGCCGCGCAGCAGGATTCAGGGTCAATCTGCCGAGTAAGCAGACGCGTCGCTGAATTCGCCTGTCGATTACACGCGGTTACCATACCAAACCCGCTTTACATAAAATTTCGGGTAATCTGAGATTGAGCCCTGCGCACGTGGCGAGCACTCTCAAGCATAAGGGTATACGGTCACATTTGGACCAGAGTTAATGTAGCGACACCCGATAATCGCGACTATTTTTACTAAGATAGAAATCCTGTGGCAATCAAATGCAGACGGTCCGCTATCTCACCAAGCCGACATCCGGCAACCACCACAGGGAGTTGCGTTCGCGCATAGCCAGGGATGGGATTTAATTGAACGTTCGTTTCCAACTGCTCAATCGAGCCAAAACCATACTGTTTCAACTGTTGATTGCAGCTGCGGTAATGGGGCTGGCCGCTACCAGCATTCAATTACCGGGGCCTGGCGCCTACTATTCTATTATCTGGCTGCCATCCGGGTTTGCACTGGCATTGCTACTACTGCTCGGACACAGAGTCAGCATTGGCATTGCTGTCGGCTTGCTGGGAGCCGCATGGCTACACACCCTGGAACTCAATACCGGCGACAGCCAAACAGCAACGGGCACATTCCTCGCCATCTTGATGTCCTATGGACTGGCGCCCTTCGTTGCTTTCCATGTATTTCGCCAAACACCGGCCGAGCAGTCACCACTTGCAGACTACCAGACCTTTCTCTGGCTGCTTGGTGCCATCACTCTCGCTTCGCTCTGTGCGGCCCTGCCGGTCACCTATCTTATTGACACCCTGGCGCCGGACGCCGGGCCGGGCCACCCCCTTAATGAAATATTTCTGCAAGCATGGTTTGCTCATTTCCTCGCGTCTATAACCATAACGCCGCTTATCCTGTCGCTCGTCCGGGAACCCATGGTGAGCCGTATTTTCCACCGGCCGCTGGAATGGGTGCTCTGGATTGCCGGCTTGCTGTTTATTGTCGGCCTGACCCAGCGTGACGTGCTTCAGGGTCTGTTCCTGTTACTCCCGTTGATGACCTGGGCGGCCACCCGATTTTCACTCAGTGGCAGCATGATCGCGATCGCAGCCGCGACCTTTACCGGGCTGGCCTGTATTTTCTTCGCGACCAGTCCTGAATTTGTTAACGGGATCGACCCGCTGCTCGGCGAATCACTCATCGCCGCAATGGCGGGCACGTCCTACTATGTCCGGGTCATTCTAGCGGACCGGGAGCGTGTCGAGAACAGTCTGGAGTCAACGGTTGAAGAGCGCACCCGCCAGCTGCAGATCACCAACTTTGAACTGAAGGACGAAATTTTTATCCGGGAACAGGCCGAGAAGTCTTTTCGCCGCTCGTCCCGCCACTTCCGTGCCTTGTTTGAAAACACCAGCAACCCGATTATCGTAGTTGATCGGAGCAACGCCATAAGACAATGGAACAGTGCTGCCGAAGCGCTATTTGGCTACAGCCGTGACGAAGCGCTTGATCGCAACCTGATTGATGCCTTTATTCCGCCAGCCCAGAGAGACGAGCTTGCCTGGAAAATTACCAAGGTGCTCAACACCGGCCTTACCCGGGATCAGATTGAAACTGAAGTGAACAGTTTCGATGGCACGCCGCACACCATCCTATGGAACCTGAACCGGCTACAGGAAGAAGATGATGATCACCATGTCCAGCTGATTTTGATCGGTCAGGACATTTCCGAAATCCGGGAAACCCAGAATCAGCTTCATTATCTCGCACACTATGACGTGCTGACGGACACCGCCAACCGCCGTTTGTTTGAGGACCGCTGTCGCCAGGCGATTGCCAGTGCCATGCGGCACGGCCACTACTGCGCCCTTATTGCGCTGGACGTCGATCATTTCAAGCGCATAAACGACACCCTGGGTCACGACGCCGGCGATGAGTTGCTGCAGGAACTTGCTCGCAGACTTCAAAGCAATGTCCGGGAAGAAGATACAATTGCACGGCTCGGGGGCGACGAATTCGCTATCTTGCTGAACCAGGTAAACGGCGCCGAAGGCTGCGAGAAAGTGGCGAGGAGCATTCTCAACACCATCACCCAACCAATGCGTGTTCCCAGCGGAGAACTGGTGATTACCTCAAGTATCGGGATCACTCTGGCGCCGGTGGATGGCAAGAGTTACGACGAGCTGCTCAAGAATGCGGATATGGCCATGTATCGCGCCAAAAAAGCAGGCCGCAACAACTTGCAGTTTTTCAGCAGCGACATGAACGATGAGATGCAACGCCAGATGTCTCTCGAGCGGGAGCTGCGTGAGGCGCTTCGGGGCAACCAGCTGGATCTTTATTACCAACCTACGATCAACGCCCGCAACGGCCGGGTCGTTGCGCTGGAAGCGCTGCTTCGCTGGCGCCATCCAACGCGCGGGCTACTCTCTCCCGCCGACTTCATGGATATAGCCGAACAGACCGGGCAGTTGCAGCACCTCGGAGAATGGGTGTGCCACAACGCGTGCCTGCAATCACGAGCGATCCAGGCCATGAGCCCATCGCCCGTGTCTGTGAGCATCAATCTTTCATCGCGCCAATATAACCACCCTCAACTTGCAGAGAGCCTGCAGACGATCATCCAGGATACCCACCTGGATCCCAATCTGTTTGCCCTCGAAATTGATGAACGCGTGCTCAGCGACCGGCTTGAAGATACGGCCGCCACCCTGAATCGCCTCAAAGCGCTGGGCATTACATTGGTGCTGGACAGATTTGGCAGTGGACTCTCATCACTACGATTGTTGCGGGAATTGCCTTTCGATCAGGTAAAAATCGACCCGGAACTGCTGGAGCAGGCCCCCAAAGACGAAAACACCGCAGCCATTGTGCACACGCTGATCAACCTGGCGCGACAGCTGTCGTTAACGGTCGCGGCATCCGGCGTCCAAACGGCTGAGGAAGATGCATTCCTGCGGGCTGCGGGCTGCCATCTGCTGCAGGGCAACCGCTTTTGCGAACCGCTACCCAGCTCATCCCTGGGAGAGTTCTTCGAGGAAATCCGGAATGGGCGGGAACTGCTGCCCGCCGATCAGTTTTCGTTGTCACTGCCCCACGGCGGGCCGAGGTCAGACCGATCCTGAGGATCAGACCTTGTCAGACAGTAGCGAATCAATCCGTGCGAGCTCGTTAACCAGCGCACTTCCGGAAACCGGTTCATTGCGGAAAAACTCTTCTGCCATCGGCGCAATCCCTGAAACTTCAGGTAATGCCAGATCCTGCTCGATGATAATTTTCATCCGAGGCAGAAAAATAAACTGCAGCCACTGATGAAAGCCCAGCGTGTCCATGCAGAACGGTTGAGTGCTGGTCAGCGCCTCCGGTGGAGGCGGCTCACTCTCCCAATAGGCCATTCGGCGCAGCTCGGTTTCAATCGCAAGAAGGCCGTCCGCCACATCGGCAGCCAGCATTGGTTTGGTACTCAATTTATAATCCTCCGTCACTGCCTAAAGCGGCTCAACCTCGACTGATTCACCGTTCAGGAGGCGATACAGGTTGACGTACTGGCGCGTCAGATTGTGTTTCGGTGCAAAGTGCACCAATGGCTGTCCGGCCTGGTGGGATTCGCGCATTTTGACAGAACTGGACAGCCGCACCGATAGAATAGGCAACCCTTCTTCCATGAGTTCACGTACCAGCTGACGCGGCAAAGAAGCCCGGGGCTGAAACTGGTTCGCGACAATCCCTTCCACGACCAGATCCGGGTTGTGATCCTCCTGAAGATCCTGAATTTCGCCCATCAGGTTGTACAGTGCCTGCCGCGAGAAGTCATCGCAATCGAACGGGATCAGGCAACGCTGGGCTGCAATCAACGCTGATCGGGTATAAAAATTCAGCGCTGGCGCCGTATCCACATAAATCTCGTCGAAGCTCTCTTCCAGCTTTTTCAGTGCTTCGCGTAATTTGTAGATTTTGTGCTTGGCTTCCAGCTTGCGCTCTAGAAAATCAAGTTCAGGACTGGACGGCATCACAAACAGATTGGGATAAGGCGTGGCGTGCACAAATTCGTCAGGACGACGGTTAAACATTGAAAACGAGACCGTCTGCTCGAGCATATCAGCCACGGTATCTTTTACTTCACCCACCCGCTTGCCCAACAGGTAATGGGTCGAATTACCCTGCGGATCAAGATCCACAACCAATGTTTTCTTGCCTTCAGCGGCTGTAATCGCGGCCAGGTTACAGGTAATACTGGATTTCCCTACGCCGCCTTTCTGATTGAAAACAACGCGTCTCATAATGTCACTATCCTTTTGATTTGAGTCCAGAATTCCAGGTACTGCCAAAATCGTCATTGCCGGCACGAACCCGCACCCTTTGAGTGCGCTTACCGGTCAATAACACGCATAGGAGGCACGCCAGCCATGACCCGCACTACCAGCCCATCACCGATTTAACAAAGGGAATGGTGAGTTTGCGCTGCGCCTTGAGCGAGCTTTCATCAAGCCGGTCCAGAATATCGAGCAGATCCCCGGTATGGCGTGTGGCGCGGCGAAGTATAAAACGCCCCACTTCTTCGGGCAGATCCAGGCCCCGTGCTTCCGCCCGGCTTCCGAGGATCAGCAGGCGATCATCATCCCGCGGCAGTAACAGTTGAATCACGATGCCATGTTGCAAGCGCGATGCCAGATCACGGAGCCCCACGCCCAGTGATGCGGGGGTCTGACTGGCTGTCACAATGAGTTGGTGACCGTTGTCCAACATTCGATTGAACAAATGAAACAAGGCTTCTTCCCAGGGCGCATTGCCAATCACAGCCTCGATATCATCCAGGCACACGCGCGGATAGTCAGCCAGCCCCTGCAACACATCCGGTCCCAGTGGCAGAAGCTCCTCAAGGTTGAGGCAAAGCGACGACAACCCCAAGGCCTCGGTGTGATGGCAAACCGCCTGCAGCAAATGACTTTTGCCCGTGCCGCTATCACCACAAACGACAATCACGGGCAAAGTGCTGTCTTCTGATAACAAACGGAGTTTGTGAGCGGCATCAGCGTTACGCTCCCCCAGATAATTTCTGAAGGTTGCGTCATCGCGAATACGCACGCCCAGCGTGAGCTGATCGCCGCCTAGTGTGTCGCCAACCATGCGCGCCTTGCCCAGACAATAATGTAATGAAGCCCACTGACTACAGCCATCACCGCAACCAGCCAGACTCCCCAGGGTAATATCCAGGCTGGCATCGGCAGCGACGCCAGCAGGGTTACAATAGAGAGCACCACTGCAATCTGCACCAATGTGTTGAGCTTGCCGGCAATGCTGGGCTCCATATCAAAGCGTCCAATAAAGTGATGAAAAGCGAGTCCACCCAAAACTATCAACAGATCCCGCCCAAGAATCAGGGCGAACAGCCATACCGGCAGTACACCAGTGAGAGTCAGCATCAGATAGGCGGTAATCAGTAACGCCTTGTCTGCAAGAGGATCCGCTATGGCGCCCAAACGGGTGCGCCAATCGTAACGGCGCGCCAGAAAACCATCGACCCCGTCCGTCACAGCAGCGACAAAAAATACCAACAGTGCCGCCTGATAACGCTCATCGTATAGATAGAACGCAAAAGGCACGATCAGAACCAGCCGCAGAAACGTCAGTGCGTTCGGAATCCATATCCATCGGCTCACCGGAGTCACCTTTAGCAGCCCTGTCGCCGTTATTGAACGGTTGCCCCGCCCTTACCCTGCCAGCGATAACGCAATACCGGGTAAAGCGATTCAAAGGTTTCTTCACTATTGACCGATCCTGACGCTGCACCGTTAACTTCCAGCGGTTGGTACTGCAGTGTCGGAGCGGCTCCGCCCTCATCCATGGTGCTATCATTACGGTTAGAGTCAGTTCCCGCAGTGGCCTGCGAGCCTGCAGATGGTGCACTCTCTGACGCTCGGTTATCGGAATTACGCTGATCGCCTCCGGACGACTGCCCGCCCTGGCCTGTTGGTATTGATGCGCTGGAGGACCGCGTCGGATTAGCCGGCGTCGCCTTGCCCTCAATGGATGTGAATCGAGTGTCCAGAGCGATGTATTCCTTCAGCACTGATAGCTCACCCGAGAAGGCAACACGCCAGGTCGAGACCTTATCGCTGACACTGACCGGGCCGGCGCTCACAACCGGTGTCATGGACTCCAGAGAGCGTTTCAGAGCACCGTAAGCCTCAACGCTGGCAACATTTTCAATGACCAGGTCAACGCGCTGGGCTTCGGAGATTTTGCCTGCATCAACCGAATAGCGTGCCGCCAACATATCGGCCCAGGCGCCGACAACGGCGTTGGCCAGAGCTTCAGGTGACGCAGCACCGGTCTCGGTGCCAGACTCTGTGAAAGCCGCGCCCTCAAGCTTCCAGGATGCTTCCCATCCGCCGCCCCGGCGCGTCACGTTCACAACTGTCATCAGGTTGTGCGGATAATCAGAGGAAGCCGATTTCAGGCTGTCCATAAAATTACCCCGGATTTCAGACAGCAGGGCCCTATCGTCACCTGAAGTTGAGGGCGGCAGACTCAGCGGCAGCCCCCGATCTGATGACGCGGCGGCAAAAGCTGCGGACCAGCGGGCACGTTCACTATCACCTGCACCAGCATCCGGCGCTGTCAGAATATGCCGGTCTCTGCCGGAATCCACCGCAATCCATGCCAGCGTCAGTGGGCGGTTAGCTCCCCATACAGGCACTTGCATATTGGCCAGCGCCCGGTTGACACCAACAGAGCCGAAAGTCATCAACAGCTGATCGCTACCGCCGTCAACACGACGATACTGATAGGCCTGCAAAAGTGATTCAGCATTAGCCAGCAGGCCGTCAATCTGGTCACTGTTCAGGACTTCCCGACTGCCCGAAACGCGCAGCAGAACCCGGCGCAGACCTTCTGCGTACGCGGCTTTCTGTTCACTGTCCGAGCCCCCCCCGACAGCAACCTGGGTACGATAAAGACCGTCGACCGTCACGGCATGGGCCGCAAGCGGAATCAACATCAAAAAACCGAGAATCAGCTTTATGACCGGTATCGTTGGCACTGACTTCATGAATCACCCTGCAGTTCGCTGGAATGGCGCATAGGATACACCATGGTCCAGGCACTGAGTAGCAATCGCACGAATGCATTTGGACCACTCTGCCCCACCTGTTAAAATCGCCCATCTTTCATTTTCCATGGCAGCAAAAGACTCATGACCGACCAGAAAACCGGACTGACCTACCGCGATGCAGGCGTCGACATTGACGCAGGCAATGCACTTGTCGAGCGTATTAAAAAGACCGCCGCACGCACCAAGCGCCCGGAAGTACTGGGCGGACTGGGAGGCTTCGGCGCCATGGTCGCGCTGCCTTCGGGCTACAAAGAGCCCATTCTGGTGTCCGGCACAGACGGCGTAGGCACCAAGCTGCGCCTGGCCATGCAGCTGGAACAACATGACACGATTGGCATCGATCTGGTGGCCATGTGTGTCAACGACCTGATTGTGGGCGGTGCGGAACCGCTGATGTTTCTGGACTACTACGCCACCGGCAAGCTCAACGTTGACGTTGCTGCCGACGTGGTAGACGGCATCGGCAAGGGATGCGAACTCGCCGGCTGTTCGCTGGTGGGCGGCGAAACAGCTGAAATGCCCGGCATGTATGAAGGCGATGATTACGACCTCGCCGGTTTCTGTGTCGGCGTTGTTGAACGCAACGACATTATCGATGGCATGAGTGTCCGCTCCGGCGATGTACTGCTTGCGCTGGGTTCCTCCGGCCCGCACTCCAACGGCTACTCACTGATCCGCAAGATTCTGGAAGTCAGCGGCGCAGATCTGGCAATGCCGGTAGGCGACACCACGCTGGCAAAAGCGCTGATGGAGCCCACCCGCATCTACGTCAAGAATCTGCTGAAGCTGATTAAAACCATCGACGTTCGCGCCATGGCACACATTACCGGTGGCGGACTGCCCGAGAACATTCCCCGTGTATTGCCCGATGGCGCGGCTGCGATTATTGATACTGAAAGCTGGACCCTGCCTCCTGTCTTCCAGTGGCTGCAACAGGCTGGCAATGTTGAGATCAAGGAAATGTACCGCACCTTTAACTGCGGTATAGGCATGGTTATCTGTGTTCCCGAAGACCAGGCCGAAGCCGCACTGGATACCCTGAAAGCTCTGGGAGAAACAGCCTGGCGCCTGGGCCACATCGAAACCAGTGCAGACGGCGACCGTGTACAGTACCGCCCGGGTGCAGCGAAGGTATGACCGAGCAGACCAGCCCGAGTTACCCGACCAATGCGGACACGATCATCCCGCGCATTGTTGTCCTGATCTCCGGGTCAGGCACCAACTTGCAGGCTTTGATAGAGGCGGCGGCATCAACGGACTTTCCCGGCCGCATCGTTGCGGTCGGATCCAACCGTCCTGATGCCGGCGGCCTTGAACGCGCGCAACAGGCAGGCATCGAGACCTTTACACTGGATCACCGGGAGTTCAGTGATCGGGAGACGTTTGACGCCTCCCTGCTCCGCAAGATCGAAACCTATGAGCCGGATCTGGTTGTCCTGGCCGGCTTTATGCGAATTCTGACCGCCGATTTTGTGCGCCGTTATCAGGGACGGCTGCTCAACGTTCACCCGTCCCTGCTACCAAAATACCAGGGGCTCAACACTCACCAGAAAGCCATTGATGCCGGCGACAGTGTGCACGGCACCTCCATCCACTTCGTCACCGAAGAGTTGGACGGCGGACCGGTCATTGCGCAAGCTAAAGTGGAAGTATTGACCAACGATACGGCAGCGACGCTGAGCGCAAGGGTGCAGGCGAGGGAACACATTCTGTATCCGATCATTGTTCGCTGGTTCTGCGAAGGCCGGATCAACCTTGACGATAACGGCGTCCTTTTCGACGGAGCACCACTTCCCGCGGTGCTTGATCTTCCTGCAGACAGCTATCAGTGAGAATGCGCTGACATCCCGCCGGTTTGCCAATTAACCGGACGGGGTGCTGCAGCTAACGGGATTGTCACACGTCCACAGTTGCACGCGGGAGCACCTTGCTCTAGCGTTGTGATTACGATGGCTCAACCGGGCCACCTTCCCTTAAATGATTTTGGAGATGCGACCTCACCATGGCCAGTTTTAGCACTCCAGCGGGCCCGTTCAAATGCGCCGTCGCACTTGCTGCAGCGCTCCTGCTCTGCGGTAGCGCTGTAGCCAACGAGCAACCCGACGACCGCACCGAACCGGAATCACTCTACCCGATGACCGCCACCTACCGCGCCAGCCTGGATAAGGGCATACCGGTAAAAGGCTCGGCAACCCGCACGCTGGAAAGCAAAGGAAATGGCCAATGGCTGTATCGCTTTGACGTTGATTCTTTCATTGCCGATATTCGCGAAGCCACCTACTTCCGCTGGGAAGATGATCGCGTTGTTCCGAACATCTATCGCTACTCACTTGAAGGCATGATGATCCCCGACCGCCACCGGTCGATTGACTTTAACCATGCTGACAACAGGGTTAGTGGGGATTATGAGGGTGACGAAGTGAACTATACCGTGCCGGCAGATGCGTTGGACCCCATGGGGTACCAACTTCAGTTGCGCCAGGATCTGAAGAACGGCCTTACTGAAATGGAATACGAAGTCGTCGACAAGAGGCACCTGGAGACATCCCGATTTGGTGTCGTCGGCGAAGATGTACTGGAAACCAAGCTGGGCAAGGTCAAGACACTGAAAGTCGAAAAAATACGCGCACCAAAGAAAAAACGAACGACACTCATGTGGTTCGCGCCCGACTGGGACTACCTGCTCGTCAGGCTTGTGCAGGTCGAGACCGACGGCACGCGGTATGAAATCCACCTTGAAAGCGCCGAAATAAACGGCAAGAACGTCAGTGCTCAGACCAAATTCTGAGCACTTCATCCGCAATAATCGAAAGCCCGCGCTCAACCTGATCGTCATCCTGGGAATAAGTCACCCGCAGGCATTCATGCCGATGCCGCCAGTCATCGCCCGGTAAACCGGGGAAGAAGTAATGCCCCGACACCACCAGCACTCCCCTCGCCTTGAGCCGCTCATATAGCTCAAGACTGGATACCGGAAGATCCGGAAACCATAACCAGAGAAACATCGCGCCTTCAGGCTTGTGAACAGACCAGGGGCAGCGTTCACCCAGCCGCTCGTGCAGTACGCCTACCGCTTTTTGCATTTTGCGCTGATAGAACGGACACACGACGTCACGACTGAGAGACAGAATTTCACCAGATCGCACCAGAGGCTCGGCCAGCATGGCGCCAAAACTGCCGGTTGCCAGATTCATGATCGCGTTGATTCCGGAAAGCGCCTTGATGACGGGCTCGGCAGCAATCACGATACCTGTACGAGCGGCCGGCAACCCCAGTTTAGATAGGCTGAGACACAGCACAATCCGGTCGTTCCAGCGGGGCGTTGCGTCAACATACAGCAAGCTTGGGAAGGGTGTTCCGTAAGCGCCATCCACGATCAACGGAATATCATGCCGTTCGGCCAGCGCTTCGAGACGTGCCATCTCGTCGTCGGTCACCACGTTACCGGTTGGGTTCGTCGGCCGGGAGACACAGATTGCACCGGTTTCGTCGCTTATTTCCAGCGCATCAAAATCGACCCGATACTTGAACTCGTGAGGCCCGGTTTCGGTGATTTCGGGCTTCACGGCGCGAAACAGATCATCGCTGAGGCCCGCATCGGCATAGCCGATATATTCCGGCGCCAGCGGTAACAGGATATGCCGTTTGGTGCCCTCGCCGTCATCCCCCGCGAACATATTGAACAGCATGAAAAACGCCGCCTGACTGCCATTGGTCAACGCGACATTGGCTTCCGTCAGATTCCAGTCGTACTCAGCATTCAGCAACTCCACCAGCGCCGAAATAAAACGCTTTTCCCCCTGAGGCGGGTCATAAATGCCCACCAGACGGCGAAAAGACGTCTCGTCCCCGGTGATATCAGAAAGGATGCCCCGCAAACGCTCCTGAATTTCCGGCACATGCCCGGGGTTGCCGCCACCCATCATGATCATGTCATCCCCGGACGCCAGCGCGTTACCGAGATCATCCATCAATGACGTAATACCGGATTGAGCGGTAAATTTTCTTCCAAATGCTGAAAGCTTCATGACACGAAAAATCCTGCTGGAGTTATGGAGCCACTGATCAGGTTATTCCGGCTCTGCATCGTCAATCGCGATGCCAATATTGCTGACGCCGTCATTGGCGGCCATTTCACGAATCGTCGCGATAAACGATGCAACCGGCACGCGCTGACGCTTCACTTCCAGCAGAACTTCACGCTGAAAGGCCTTGTCCAGTTTCATCAACTCATGACGATCCAGCAGACGCACCAGCTCGTCTTCGTCCAGCTCCTCACCTTCGGACATTTCGATAAACTGTGCCACGGTATCCGTCGCCCAGAGAGCTGCCTCCAAGGCGCGAGAGCGGGTATTGTTCAGCCGATTCAACAGGGCCTGCTCGAACAGCCTGCAAAAATCATGGGCGGGATAGACGCCATACATGTCATAGGCATCGGGGTCCGGCGACAAACCCTCAAGGCGGGCAAGCATCTGCGTTACTTGCGCGTCACCGCTGTTTTCCTCAAGCATGATCCAGGCCTGATCCAGCATCTGGCGAACCTTGGCCCCACCTTTCATGCCCACAGCATCCGCAAACAAGGCATAGTTGGGAAATGCCCGCTCGGCCAGCGCGAGAATAAACGTATACTCCCGCCAGCTTCGCAGTTGCTCCAGTGCTTTCAGAAACTGATTAGCATTCACTGCCTATCTCCCGAGATGTCCGCCGCCTGATGACACGCGCGCGAACAGTGAACAATCATGATGTGAGTCTAGCCACGAATCGTATTGAGCAACGCATTACTCAGAGAATCTTGATCAGGCGCCTTTAAACAACCAGAATCCAAACAGAAAAGCGCCTGAAAACAGACGCTTTTACGATCCAGGGTCGATTGCCCGACTCAGATAACGATCAGGTGCGAGGCAGAGTAACGCCGCGCTGCCCCTGATATTTACCGCCGCGATCCATATAACTGGTTTCGCAGACTTCATCTGACTCAAAGAACAGCATCTGTGCCACGCCTTCGTTTGCATAGATCTTGGCAGGCAGATTGGTCGTGTTTGAGAATTCCAGCGTCACCTGGCCTTCCCACTCTGGCTCAAGAGGTGTGACATTGACGATAATGCCGCAACGTGCGTAGGTGGATTTTCCGAGACAGATGGTCAACACCGTGCGGGGAATACGGAAATACTCAACCGTGCGAGCCAGCGCAAACGAGTTTGGCGGGATAATGCACACGTCGCTGGTGATATTCACAAAGCTCTGCTCATCAAAGTTCTTCGGATCCACAGTGGCTGAATGCACATTGGTGAAGATCTTGAATTCATTGCTGCAACGGACATCGTAGCCATAGCTGGAAGTGCCGTAGGAAATAACACGCCCTTTTGAAGACTCCCGGACCTGTCCGGCCTCAAATGGCTCAATCATGCCATGGTCCTGCGCCATCCGCCGGATCCACTTGTCTGCTTTAATCGTCATCGGTTCATTCTCGTAAAAACGTGAGAGGGCAGTGTTAAAACACACGCAAGCGCGCTGCATCAAGTGGGCCGTATGGTACCGTTTGCGACGGTTTAAAACAAAGGCAGCATGCCTGAAAAATGCACACTTCCGCTGCCCCCTTCAGCCACATCCCGACAGACCACTAATCGTCGCTGATTGAAATACTGGGAATAGGAGACGCCAGATTCCGTTCACGCTTCGAAAGGAGCGCGCCCAGCTTGCGCGCGATATCGCGGTACAGCCTTGCGATTTCAGAATCAGATTCGGCTACAACAGTGGGCGAACCACCATCTGTCTGCTCGCGAATGGTCATATGCAATGGCAGCTGACCAAGCACCTCTGTGTCGTACGCTTCAGCAACACGGTGCCCGCCACCCTCGCCAAACAAGGCTTCGTGATGGCCGCAGTTGCTGCAGATGTGCACGCTCATGTTCTCAACAATACCGAGAACCGGAATATCCACCTTCCGGAACATCTCGATTCCTTTTTTGCAATCAAGCAAGGCAATATCCTGTGGCGTGGTAACCACAACCGCGCCGGTCACCGGCACTTTTTGCGCGAGCGTGAGCTGAATATCGCCCGTGCCCGGCGGCATATCAACGATCAGATAGTCCAGATCGTTCCACAATGTCTGGGTCAACAACTGCTGCACTGCCCCGCTGACCATCGGCCCGCGCCATACCATGGGCGTTTTGTCGGTCACCAGAAACGCCATCGACATTGCCTGGATGCCATGGGCCTCGACCGGGATAAAGAATTTGTTGTCTTTGGTATCAGGGCGCTTCCCTTCAGGCACGCCCAGCATCATGCCAACACTGGGCCCGTAGATATCGGCATCCAGAATACCCACCCGGCAGCCTTCCTGACTCAACGCCAAGGCGAGATTGACCGCCGTGGTGGATTTGCCCACACCACCTTTGCCTGATGCCACAGCGATGATATTTTTCACACCGGCGATTGACTGCAGCTCCTTCTGAGCCTGATAAGAGCGGATTTTCTGGCGGGTGTTCACGTTGACGGACTCCACTCCGTCAACATTCTCGATCGCATTGCCAACCAACTGCTTCAGCGCGCCGGCAATACCTTCGGACGGGTAATTGAGTTCCACGCTTACTTCAACCCTGTCTCCATCAATTTCCAGAGACTTGACCGCATCCAGCTCGTACAGATCCGAGTTCAGATAGGGGTCCCGGTATTCTCTGATCGCATTCTCTACCGCTTCACGGGATATCTGGGTCATTGCGTTCTCCAAACGGAACAATACCTGACTAAATTACTGTGACTCTTCTGAATCGCCATTTAATCACAACGGCCTCGAACACTGAACCGCAGCAGCGCTTTACCTCCCACGTTTTGATTCACAATCACCCCTAAAACGGGATGAAAAATAGCCGCAGGAAAGGTATTATTCGGAACCCGTTTTTCCGGCTTCATGGCGAGGTTTCACGGCGCCATCGGAACTCAATCCTTTTCGAACAACGTTTGGTACATCTCATGACGCAAGCGAACGCCCAGTCCCAGCGCGACATTCTGGTTACCAGCGCGCTGCCCTATGCCAATGGTCCTATCCATCTGGGGCATCTGCTGGAATACATTCAGACTGATATCTGGGTGCGTTATCAGAACATGCGAGGCCATAACTGTGTGTACGTCTGCGCTGACGATGCCCACGGCACCGCCATCATGCTGCGTGCCGAGCGCGAAGGCATCACCTCTGAAGCATTGATTGACCGCATCAATGCCGAGCATCGGGAAGATTTCGGTGGGTTCCTGATCCACTTTGACAATTACTACAGCACCCACTCGAGTGAAAACCAGGACTTCTCCAATCATATTTATGAACAGCTGAAGAAGAACGGCCACATCGCGACCCGTCAGATCACGCAATCGTATGATCCCGAGAAAAAGATGTTCCTGGCAGACCGCTTCATCAAGGGCACCTGCCCCAAGTGCAAGTCGGAAGACCAGTACGGCGATAACTGCGAAGTCTGCGGTGCGACTTACACACCTGCCGAGTTGATTAATCCGCGTTCGGCCGTGTCAGGCGCAACACCGATCGAGAAAGAATCAGAGCACTATTTCTTCCGGTTGCCGGAGTTTGCCGATTTCCTGCAGAAGTGGACCCGCAGCGGCACGCTGCAGCCGCAAGTGGCCAACAAGCTTGCTGAGTGGTTGGATGCCGGCCTGCAGGAGTGGGACATCAGCCGCGACGCGCCCTATTTCGGCTTCGAGATTCCGGATGCGCCGGGCAAATATTTCTACGTGTGGCTCGACGCACCTATCGGCTATCTCGCCAGCTTCAAGAACCTTTGCGACCGTCGTGAAGATCTCGATTTCGATACTTTCTGGAAGCCGGATTCCCAGGCCGAGGTCTATCACTTCATCGGCAAGGACATCATAAACTTCCATGCGCTGTTCTGGCCGTCCATGCTGCACAGTGCAGGCTACCGCACCCCATCTGCGGTCTACGCTCACGGGTTTATCACGGTTAACGGCAAGAAGATGTCCAAATCCCGCGGCACCTTTATCATGGCCCGCACCTACCTGGACCATCTGAATCCGGAATACCTGCGTTACTACTTCGCCACCAAGCTGACCAGCAACGTGGACGATATGGACCTGAACCTCGAAGATTTCGCCCAGCGCGTAAACTCGGATCTGATCGGCAAGGTCGTCAACATTGCCAGCCGTAGCGCCGGCTTCATCACGAACATGTTCGATGGAGAGCTTGGCCATGTAACTGAAAACGTCAAAATGACTGAGTTTATTCATGCAGGCAAAGAGATCGGCGAGCACTATGAAAACCGCGAATTTGGACGGGCAATGCGTCGCATTATGGAACTTGCGGACATTGCCAACCAATATTTTGACGAAAAGCAGCCATGGCAGCTCCCCAAAAAAATTGCGCTTGCAGGGAACGATGTGGAACAAGAGGCTCACAATTGGCAACTCGGGGACCCTGAAAACTTGAGAAGCGAACTACATGCCATATGTACCAATGCCATCAACATGTTCCGCCTGCTGATGACCTATCTGGCGCCGATTCTGCCTCAAACCGCCCAGGCGTCAGAGGCATTCCTCAATGCGCCGCTGAACTGGAACGAACGTGCCAACCTGCTTGAAGGCCACACGATCAACAAGTTCAAGCCGCTCATGAGCCGTGTTGAAATGAAACAGATTGATCAGATGCTCGAAGCATCAAAAGAAGAGATGCCAGCCGCAACAGGCCAGCCCGCGCCTTCAACGAAAGAAAAGGCCAGTGATCCGATTGCAGATGAAATCGAGTTCAATGACTTTGCTAAAGTGGATTTACGCGTGGTTGAAATCGTCAAGGCTGAACACGTCGAAGGCGCTGATAAACTGCTGCGCCTGACCCTCAGCCTGGGTGATGGCGAACGTAATGTGTTTGCCGGCATCAAGTCAGCTTACGCACCAGAAGATCTGCAAGGCCGCCTGACGGTAATGGTCGCCAACCTCAAACCGCGCAAAATGAAGTTCGGCATGTCCGAAGGCATGGTGCTGGCAGCAGGCCCGGGCGGTAAGGATATTTTCATCCTGTCACCGGATACGGGCGCAAAACCTGGCCAACGGGTGATGTAAGCACAACTGCAGCGGATCGTTTTCAGAAAAGCGTCGGAGAGAGTATCGCCATGTCAGAATATCTGCTGATTCTGGTCAGCACCATTCTGGTGAATAATTTTGTGCTGGTTCAGTTTCTTGGCCTTTGTCCTTTTATGGGCGTGTCCAACAAACTGGAAACCGCCATGGGCATGTCGCTGGCGACCACCTTTGTCCTGACGCTGTCCTCAGTGTGCAGTTATCTGGTGTACACCTATTTGCTGGCGCCACTCAATCTGGACTTTCTGAAGACGATCACCTTCATCCTGGTGATTGCTGTTGTCGTCCAGTTCACCGAGATGGTCGTACGCAAAACAAGCCCGGTACTCTATCGCGTGCTGGGTATCTTTCTGCCGTTAATCACAACCAACTGTGCGGTCCTTGGCGTCGCCCTGCTGAACCTTAATCGCAACAACAATTTCATCGAATCCGTGCTCTACGGGTTCGGTGCCGCCGTTGGTTTTTCTCTGGTGTTGGTTCTGTTCGCCGCCATGCGGGAGCGCATTGCGGTCGCCGACGTCCCGGTTGCGTTTCGGGGGGCCGCTATCGGCATGGTCACCGCCGGACTCATGTCGCTGGCATTCCTGGGCTTTACCGGCCTGGTCAGCGTGTGACGGAGATTGCCTGATGTGGACCGGAATTCTGATCGCGGTTGGTGCACTTGTCGCACTATCATTGATATTCGGCGCTCTGCTCGGCTTTGCGGCCGAGCGCTTTCGGGTTGAGGGCAATCCGATTGTCGACCAGATCGACGCACTGCTGCCACAAACCCAGTGCGGCCAGTGCGGCTTCCCCGGTTGCCGCCCTTATGCAGAATCTATCGCCAATGGCGATGCAATCAACCGCTGCCCTCCGGGTGGTGAGACCACAATCCATGCCCTCGCAGATCTGCTTGATGTAGAGCCCCAGCCGCTGGATGCCGAACACGGTGTGGATCAGGGCAAACGGGTAGCCATTATCCGGGAAGATGAATGCATTGGCTGCACCAAGTGTATTCAGGCCTGTCCGGTAGACGCCATTCTGGGCGCGGCTAAACATATGCATACGGTGATCGAAAGCGAATGCACCGGCTGCGACCTCTGTGTCGAGCCCTGCCCTGTGGACTGCATTGATATGGTCTCAGTCGAAACCGATATCCGCCAGTGGCGTTGGGAACGGCCAGACACCCTGCCGAAAGATCAGATCATTGCGTCCGACCGACAACAGGTGGCCTCGTGATGCGCAAGCTTTGGGACTTCCCCGGTGGCATCCACCCCGAAGAGAACAAACACCAGTCAACCGGCAACGGTATACAGGTTCCGCCACTGCCAGAGAAACTTTATGTGCCTCTCCAGCAACATATCGGTGCGGCGGCACAGGTCAATGTTGAGCCCGGAGACCGGGTACTGAAAGGCCAGCTTCTCGCTGCTCCCGAGGGACGCCTTAGCGTCGCCGTGCATGCCCCTACCTCCGGCACCATTGACGCGATCACCCCGCATGCGGTGCCTCATCCATCCGGGATGACGGACTGGTGCGTGGTGATTCGGCCGGACGGAACCGATAGCTGGGCAGAGCGCCAATCGGTTGACGATTACCATGAACTCGATGCGCCAGCGCTGCTCAGATTGATCCGCAATGCCGGCATCGCAGGTATGGGAGGCGCCGGCTTCCCGACGGAAATCAAACTGCACCCGCCAGTCGATGACAAGGTGCGAACGCTGATCCTCAACGGCGCCGAATGCGAGCCCTACATCACCGCTGACGATATGCTGATGCGGACCCGGGCCCGGGAAGTGGTCGGCGGCCTCGAGATCATGGCGTACATCCTGGAGCCGGAAGAGTGCATCATCGGCATCGAGGACAACAAGCCCGAGTCGATTGCCGCCTTGCGAGCCGCCGTTGAAGGCACTCGAATTGAAGTGGTCGTCATTCCCACCAAATATCCTTCGGGCGGTGAAAAACAGCTGATCCAGATTCTCACCGGGCTGGAAGTACCCTATCAGGGTATTCCGGCAGATATCGGCGTCATGTGCCAGAACGTCGGCACGGCGGCCGCTGTCTACCGGGCGATCAGACATGGCGAGCCGCTGATTTCCAGAATCACCACCTTGACCGGCGAGGGCCTCGAGCAACAAACCAACGTCGAGAGTCTTATCGGCACCCCGATCGGGTTCCTGCTCGACCAGTACGGCTTTGATCCGGCGCGCACCGAGCGCCTTATCCTTGGCGGGCCGATGATGGGCTTTACTCTGGACAACCCGGACGTGCCGGTCATCAAGACCACCAACTGCGTGATCGCGGGTTCTCCCCGGGAGTTCCCGGCGCCACCTCCGGCCCAGCCCTGTATCCGTTGCAGCATGTGCGCGGACAGTTGTCCGATGGAATTGCTGCCACAGCAGTTGTTCTGGTTCTCTCAATCACAGGAATTCGGCAAAGCCGAGCAGCACAATCTGTTTGATTGTATCGAGTGCGGCGCATGCTCCTACGTGTGCCCAAGCTCAATTCCTCTGGTGCAGTACTACCGCTACTCCAAGGGCGAGATTCGCAAGCAGCGGGAGGAACAAGCCAAATCCGATCGAGCCAGAGAACGATTTGAAGCGCGTCAGGCCAGGCTGGAACGCGATCAGGCCGAGAAAGAAGCCAAGCGTAAAGCAAGAGCCGAGGCAGCCGCGCAAGCCCAGGCGGAAAAACGGGCGCAGGCTGCCGACACGCCGAATACAGGCCGGCAGTCTGCCAGCGCGGCAGTGCAGGCCGCGCTGGCGCGAAAAAATGCCAGTGCAACGGAAAGCAAGCCCGAAACAGATGTCAGCCATGCACCAACTGCGCCTTCATTGGACGAGCTGGAAACCAATCTCACTAAAGCGAAAGCCAAGCTCAACACCATGCAAGGCCTGCTGAAAGATGCCGAAGCGCAAGGTGCTGATACAGAAAAGCTGGCCCGCGCTGTGGCCAAGAACCAGCAACGCGTCGATGCAGCCCAACAGGCGCTGGACGATGCCAGCAAGGCGAATCCGACAGCCAAAACTGTAGCGGAATCGCCAATCGATACCGCTGATGAAGTGCCCCTGGAGACATTGCAGACCAACCTCGAAAAAGCGCGCAATAAACTCGATACCATGCAATCGATGCTCGACGAAGCCCGTCAGCAGGGTGCTGACAATATCGAGAAACTGGAGCGTGCGGTTACCAAAAACAAGCAACGGGTTGCAGTCGCCGAAGCGGCCCTCTCAGAGAGGGAGCTCAACAACGCCTCAGCGCCCGAAGCAAATTCGAAACAGGAAAGCGTGCCTGCGGTTGAAATGGCCGAACTCGAAGACGCCCTGACGAAAGCTCAGGCGAAACTGGACAATATGCAAGCCATGCTCGACGAAGCAACTGCCAACGGAAACGACAACGGAAACGACAACGTAGACAAGCTGACCCGTGCCGTGGCCAAGAATCATGACCGCGTCGCCCGCGCCCAGGCAGCACTGGATGATGCCCGCAACCCATCATCAACATCAGCCTGACGTGGCTTAAACGAGATATTTTCATGGCTTTTCTCAGACTGTCATCCCCCCACACCCGAGGGCCCAATAAAACATCGCGGGTCATGCTGTGGGTTATCCTGTGCACGCTGCCAGGCCTGCTGATGCAAACCGTTTTCTTCGGCTGGGGGAACCTGATCAACACGGTGCTGTGTGTCGCTATCGCCATTGCCACCGAGGCCGCGATATTAAAGCTGCGGCAGCGGCCGGTCGCCTTCTTCATCAAAGACAACACCGCGGCGGTAACAGGTTTGTTATTGGGCCTCGCGCTGCCGCCGCTCGCCCCCTGGTGGGTCTGTGCAGTGGCCGTGGTTGTTGCGATCATTCTCGCCAAACAACTTTATGGCGGGCTCGGGTCTAATCCGTTCAATCCCGCTATGGTGGGCTATGCCCTGGTTTTGATCTCATTCCCGGTCGCCATGACCACCACCTGGTCGAGTCCGACCGGATACGGCAGCGCGACTCCGGGATTCATCGAGACACTGCAGATTATTTTTGGCAATGGTCCGGTGATTGATGGCTACACCATGGCAACCCCGCTTGATGTGTACAAACACGATATCGGCGCTGCATTGTCTAGCGAAGTGTTGCGACACCCGGCATTCGGCGACTTTGTTGCCCGGGGCTGGGAATGGGTCAACCTGGCCTTTCTCGCCGGCGGCATTGTGCTTGTTGTTCGCCGGATTATCAGTTGGCATATCCCGGTCAGTATGCTCGCAGCGCTGAGCGTGATGAGCCTGGCGTTCGGTTGGGACCCGGACCGGTACACGCCCCTATCCGTTCACCTGCTTTCTGGCGCAACAATGCTGGGCGCGTTTTTCATCGCGACGGACCCCGTATCAGCAGCAACCAGCCACAAGGGCAAGCTGGTCTACGGCGCCGGAATTGGTGTGCTGCTGTATATCATTCGAGCATGGGGTAACTACCCTGATGCGGTCGCTTTTGCCGTGCTGTTGATGAACTTTACCGTTCCTTTCATCGACTACTACACACAGCCCCGTACTTACGGACACAAACGTGCGCGACGCATTAAAACCAGCGATTCCTGAAAGGCGTGACTATGGCCCTCACTACGGCTCCCATTGGACAATCCATTGCCCGCAACGCTATCGGGCTGGCACTGTTTGCCGTCATTACGGCCGGCACAATCGCCCTCACCCATGCGATCACCAAAAACCGCATTGCAGACCAAGTCCGTAAAGCCGAAGCCAGTGCCTTACTCGAAATTATCCCTGCCGATCTGCACGACAATGATCTGCTGTCCGATACGGTGGACGTGGGACCGGCGGAAGACCTGGGCCTCAAGTCTGCAGCGGTCGCGCACCTCGCACGGGAAGATGGCGACATTACCGGCATTATCCTTCCAGCAGTCGCGCCAAATGGATACTCCGGCCCCATCCGTTTACTGGTAGGCATCAGTAGCCGGGGCGAGGTGCTCGGCGTGCGCGTCACCCAACACAAGGAAACACCAGGCCTTGGCGACAAGGTAGAACTCAAGAAGTCGAATTGGGTTTACAGTTTCGACGGAAAATCACTCAAGAATGTGCAAGACGAACAGTGGGCGGTAGCCAAGGATGGCGGTGAGTTCGACCAGTTTACCGGTGCTACCATCACGCCAAGAGCCGTTGTAAGAGCCGTTCACGGCGCTCTTGTCTACTTCGACGAGCATCGGCGCAAGCTACTCAACACCCCGGCCTCCACACAGCCGGTTGAGGATCACTGATTATGGCCACCAAGACTTCATTGGAAATCATCAAGGACGGGCTTTGGGTCAACAACCCGGCGCTGGTTCAGGTGCTCGGTCTTTGCCCCCTGCTTGCTGTCACCGGCACGGTGGTCAATGCAATCGGTCTGGGTGTGGCAACCTTGCTGGTGTTGGTTGGCTCCAATCTGTCGGTATCACTGATTCGCAATTTCGTGCCCGATTCTGTCCGCTTGCCGGCGTTTGTGATGATTATTGCGTCTTTCGTCACCTGCGCGGAATTACTGATGCAGGCGTTTACTTACGAGCTTTACGAAATCCTTGGCATTTTTATTCCGCTGATCGTCACCAACTGTGCAATTCTCGGGCGTGCTGACGCATTCGCTGCCCGAAACAGCGTACTGCCCTCAGCGCTTGATGGGCTGATGATGGGAATCGGCTTTTTGCTGGTACTGATCGTTCTGGGCGGGATGCGGGAGCTGATCGGCCAGGGCACCCTGTTCACCAATATGAATCTGATCTTCGGTCCGGCGGCGGCTGATTGGACCCTGCATGTGTTCGATAACTACGCAAACGTGCTGTTTATGGTTTTACCACCCGGTGCGTTCGTCGGGCTTGGCTTTATCATCGCACTAAAAAACGCTATTGATGGTCAGATCAAAAAGCGCCGTGACGCGCGGATTGTCGAGCCCACGATCGCTGGCAGCAAGCGCGTGCGTGTCACCGGTTCCGTTTCCTGATCACGAATCCCTGACCGTCAGAGAATGTTATGAACAAGCAAAAACGAACGGCCATCTTTGAACGCCTCAGGGCTGCCAACCCCAACCCCACCACCGAGCTGGTATACAGTTCGCCGTTCGAACTGCTGATCGCCGTTATCCTCTCGGCACAGGCCACTGATGTCGGCGTCAACAAGGCAACCGCCCGGCTTTACCCGGTCGCCAATACGCCATCTGCGATTCTGGCGCTGGGCGTGGACGGGCTGAAGGAATACATCAAAACCATCGGCCTGTTCAACAGCAAGGCCGAGAACGTGATCAAGACCTGCCGAATACTGGTCGAACAGCACGACAGTATTGTGCCGGACACGCGGGAAGCACTCGAAGCCCTCCCCGGCGTGGGCCGAAAAACCGCCAATGTGGTCCTGAACACTGCGTTTGGCCAACCTACCATGGCGGTGGATACTCATATCTTTCGCGTATCCAACCGCACAGGTATCGCGCCGGGCAAGAATGTTGTCGAGGTAGAGCAACGACTGGTGCGGCTGGTGCCCAAAGACTACCTGCAGGATGCCCATCATTGGCTGATTCTGCATGGGCGCTATGTTTGCGTGGCGAGAAAGCCAAAGTGCGGCATCTGCCCGATCGAAGATCTGTGCGAATTCAAACAGAAGCGAGACTATCTGGAGTAAACCCAGGGAGAGGACTGGTCTGCGGACCAACGGGGCCGGATCCCAGACACAAAAAAGGGAGGCGATGTTGCCTCCCTTTTTTCGACTTGCCCCCAATAGAGGCAGACGCTTAGTCCTTTCCGAGCATGGCAGCTTTCAGATCTTCCTGCGCCGGTTCGTCAGACAGCCAGATGCCGAACAGCGCCTTTTTGAATTCGATACCAGAAATCGTATCCCGGGCGTTACCATTCTTGGACACCTTCACACCTTCACCCGGCAGGTAGACCAGATCAAAAACGTCACCTTCCTTGATTTCGTCTTTGAATACGCCCATAAACTCGTCGATCTCGGCCTGAATCGGTGCAGTGTTGCCGTCCGTTGACGCATCAAAGCCCTCCAGTGTGGCGGAGGTCATCTTATCGCTGGTGATCATGCCAGAGATGATATGCAGGCGAATGGCCTGGGGCTCATCAGCAGCAACAATCGCCTTTGGATCAGAGCCCACGTGTGACACGTAGAGGCCGCCAACGTAGAGATCAATAAACCACTTGGAGCGCACACCTGCGCCATTCAGCACCAGTTCAGAGCCGTCTGCCTTCATCTGGTCAGGCATATCCACACCTTCGATGGTTACGGCAGAAACCGGTGCGGCGAGTGTCATTGAAAGCAAAAATGCAGAGGTTAGTTTTTTCATCGTGTCATCGTCCCTAAAGTATTGTTTCTTATTTATTTTATAAAGCGCCATTCGTCAAAACCAGTTGCATTTTAGCAATGTGCCGGGCCGCGCTCTGATGTGTGGTTCTCATTTGCTGGAACAGGCGTCAACGGCGGGGTCACGAGCAATCGCAGCTGCCCCGAACAACAATAAACCACCTCACCGTCACTCCGGACACAAAAAAGGGGCGCCCTAAGCGCCCCTTTTTTGCCAGACCTGCAATGTTCTGGCCTATGGTTTTGCCTGAAGTTCTCGCTTCAGACCTCTTCGATCCCCAACGACAACAGCGAAGCATTTCCCCCAACAGCTGTGGTGTTGATCGTCCGGGTTCTTTCTGTCGCAAACCGCAGCAGATAGTGCGGGCCACCAGCCTTGGGACCGGTTCCGGACAGCCCACGTCCACCGAAGGGTTGAACACCCACTACTGCACCAATCTGATTGCGGTTGATGTAGGCGTTGCCCACCTTGACGTTTTTCTCAATATAGGCAGCGGTGGTCTCACTTCGACTGTGGATACCCAACGTGAGGCCGTACCCCGCATCGTTAATCTCGGCTATTACGTCGTCGAGCTTTTCTGCTTCATAGCGCACCACGTGAAGAATGGGGCCAAAGTGCTCTTTCTTGAGTTGTGCGATGCTATCAATGCCGTAGGCAGAAGGTGCTATAAAGAAGCCCCTCTGGCATTCGGCTGGCAGTGGCGCTCGGGCAATGAAACGCGCTGATTTCTCCATCTCATCCACATGCTCCTGCAAGCCTGACTGGGCGCCGGCATCAATGACCGGGCCGACATCCGTACTGTGAAGACGCGGATCGCCAATCACCAGTTCTTCCATAGCGCCCGCCAGCAGCGTTTCCATCCGCTCTGCCACATCACGCTGAACGTAGAGCACACGCAAGGCTGAACACCGTTGCCCGGCGCTGGCAAATGCCGACTGGACAACGTCGCGCACCACCTGCTCTGGCAAAGCGCTGCTGTCGACAATCATGGCGTTCTGACCACCGGTTTCGGCAATCATCGGCACAATTGAGCCTTCGCGATCGGCTAGCG
>TARA_R100001440_G_scaffold24211_3_pt1 | contig 40950 bp, 35 predicted proteins | sample TARA_R100001440 | Tara Oceans TARA_R100001440 (sample SAMEA2622112) | marine metagenome | biome: marine biome (ENVO:00000447); feature: surface water layer (ENVO:00002042); material: "saline water (ENVO:00002010), including plankton (ENVO:xxxxxxxx)" | depth 5 m
ATCCATCTGCATGCCCGGTAACGGGCGCAAATCAAAGTGCAGCTCGCAGTTGGCGCAAATCCGGTTCGGATTGTCTCCGCCATGAATGCATCCCAGGTTCAGGGTCGGCACCTGCACATCAAAATTGGGATTCTGGTAGCGGTTCTGCCATTCCCCTCGCAGGGTCAGCAGCTCCCCAATGGCAGCATGCATGCCTTCCATCGCGTTACGGCCCAGAGAAGGGTCGGACGAGTGGCCTGACTGGCCGTCAAACACCAGCCGCTCCATCATGATGCCCTTGTGCATGCGCACGGGTTTAAGCCCGGTGGGCTCGCCAATTACTGCGTAGCGCGCCTTGGGCCGGCCCGATTCCGCCAGCGCCCGGGCACCGTTCATCGAGCTCTCTTCGTCGGCGGTCGCCAGAATAATCAGTGGCTGCTTCAGGGGTGTTCCGGTAAACGCTTTGGCCGCTTCAATCGCCAGCGCAAAGAAGCCCTTCATGTCGCATGTACCCAGCCCGTACCAGCGATCATCACGATCGGTCAGCTTGAAGGGATCACTCTGCCAGCGTTTGTCGTCATAAGGCACGGTGTCGGTGTGACCGGATAGCACCAGCCCGCCGGAACCACTGCCGAGCGTCGCGATAAGGTTATATTTACCGGGCATGCCCGGCACCGGCAAGATTTCCACTGCGAACCCCATAGGTTCCAGCCAGTGGGCCAGGGTCTGAACGACCGATTCGTTGCTGTGATCCCACTCCGGCGATGCACTCGAGATCGACGGCTGAGATACCAGTGACGCTATCATGTCCCGGATTCCCGGAGGCTGAGCACCTGCAACCGCATTCGCCCGCACTTTTTCGCCACTCATGGATCAGTTCTCCAATTCACCATTCACGTTGTTCGGCCCGGTTGACGGCGCATCCTGCACCGGCTGCTCGGCCGGTGCCAGTTCATCATCATTGCCGGCCGGATCGAGTAACCGGTCAGGCTCTTGCACCGGGGTGCGCCTGACGCTGGTATCGTCCGGTACCTGCGATTGTTCTGGCGAGGCATCAGGCCCTGTTGTAGCGCTTTCAGCGCCTGTAGCAGGCTGCCCCTCTGCATTCACATTTTCATCCATACCCGCTTCGTCGCCGGCAGAGCGGGTGTTGGCCTCGTTCTCCGGCGTTGCAGCAGGCGCTTCGGGTGCGGGTGGTTCAATGCCGCGATCGCCCTGGCGGCGCCATACTTCAAACAGTGTAATCGCAGTAACCGGCAGCGGATAGGCCACTTCGCCACCATCCACAATTCGGGTCAGGTTGAGGCGACGATCATCCGTTCCGGACAGTCGCCCCTCCACCACACGGCCACTGCTCAGCGTCACCCGTACATCACGCCCCACCCACCGACTAGCTTCTGCCGCGTCCGAGATGCGAAAACGCTGCTGAGTCGGCGACTTGTCGGCCTGCATTTGCGACTGGGATCCGGGGGTCAGCACGGGGTTCGGTTTTTCGATCTCGCGCACGAACAAATCCGGAACACGTGCGCCGTTGTAAAACACGTCAAAATTATCAAGCTGCGGATCGGCACCAATTTCAGGCGCTGACACACCACGGCGAGGTAAACCATACAAAGGATCACCCGCAGTGAGCGTTGCCTTGAGTTCACCTCCATCCCGCATCCAGACCTTGTAAAGTGCCAACAGCTGATCACTGGGCTTATAGCCCAGCTTCGCCAGTCGCTGCGCAAAGCCAGCGGCAGCCTTGCCCGCCCAAACATTCACATCCGTATCCGCTTCGCGGGCACAAAATGCGGCTACACGCCGCATGAATCCGCCATCGCGCAGGGTGAACAGCACCTGGCCACTGTAGGCTTCCAGACCTTCCTCTGAAAGCCCCTCTGTCAGCCCATGGTCCGGCAATCGCAAGTCAAGGCTACCGAGCTTACCGCCGTTGACCTCAAGCGCCAGACCACCTTCAGAGCCGTTTGATGCGCTGCGGGATAGCTTCAGGTCAGCCGCAACCTGATCCACTCCCAGTGCCATCAGCTGCGACAACCCGAGTTCGCCTGTGCCGCATGGGACTTTTAACAGGCCAGACTGCTGAATGCCGTCCTCCGACGCCACCCAGTCACGCATGAGGTTGGTATCCATCGCCATCCGGGCATTCTCGACATCCGCTTCCCAAACCTGTGGGAGCGGCCCACCGGTGAGCATGCTGATCAGTGAGGAGGGCGAATCGGCAATAAACGTAACGCGGTTGATTTTCAGCGGTTGGGTCACGCTGAAGTGCTGATATTCAATATCGTAGACCGAGACCTGCCCGGCAATACTGGAGCCGATCCCGCCCCATTTCAGCACCCCCTCACGGGCAACTGATTCCTGTAATTGCGTCAGGGTTTGGTTCACCTGATACCAGGCTGCGCCCTTGAATGCGACATACCCCAATAGCAAGAGACCCACGAGAGACAAAAACAGCTTTTTCATGCCGACTACTCTTTAAATCTGATGATAAGAACCCCAGAACTGATCGTGAAGACACCCACTTTTCAGAGGTATTCTGAAGTGTTATTCCCTGGCATAGAACCTGGCAAGCTATACTCTAGCAGGTTGCGGGCCATTCGCAGGGAGTGACCGCGCATTTTCGGCTGAGACATATCTCGAAATCATATCGGAGAGACTTCAGCGGCATGATGAGTCAGCACGAACGCGCTTTTATTCGCCACCCGGCTGATATTCCACTGGAGGTCAGCCCTCACACGGTCGCGCGTACTACCGGTGCAGTCCGGAACCTGAGCCCGGGCGGACTGGCGTTTTCGTCCACTCGTCCCTATCCAATCGGCAGTGATATCCGCCTCTGCATTCGCTGCTCACCCCACCCACTGGATGTACTCGGGCAAGTCATGTGGTGCGAAAGCAGCTCCGAGGGATATGAGGTCGGCATCGCGTTCTACAGCCCCAATGACGCCTATCACGTGAGAATGGTCGAGCAGATCTGCCAGATTGAACAATACCGTCAGGATGCGTGGAGGCAGGAAGGGCGTTGCCTGTCACAGGAGCAGGCCGCGCGGGAGTGGATTGACCTCTACGCCGATCAGTTTGCCCAGGGTGGCTGGTCAGAATAAGCTGCCAGCCAGCCTGGGCAATCACTGCCGACGATCCAGTCCGAAACCTCAGTTCCGGGAAATCAACGTACCGACGCCCTCGTCAGTGAAAATTTCCAACAGTGTTGCGTGCGCGACCCGGCCATCAATGATGTGCGAGGTCCGGACACCGTTCTCGACAGCATTCAGTGCGCAACGGATCTTCGGCAGCATACCGCCGTAAATGGTGCCGTCTTCGATCAACTCGTTCACCTGCTTCGCCTTCAGGCCGGTCAGCACCTTGCCATCCTTGCTCTTGAGGCCGGACACATTGGTCAGCAGGATCAGCTTCTCCGCATTCAGGGCCTCTGCGACCTTGCCCGCTACCAGATCGGCATTGATGTTGTAGGAAGCGCCATCCTTGCCCACGCCAATTGGCGCAATCACGGGTATGACGTTGCTCCGCGTCAGCATGTTGATCACTTCGGTATTGACGCTTTCCACTTCGCCCACGTGGCCGATATCGATGATTTCAGGGCGCGTCATTTCCGGCGACTGCTCGACAACTTCCAACTTGCGGGCACGGATCAGGTTAGCGTCCTTTCCGGTCAGCCCCATCGCGGTGCCGCCCTGCTGATTGATCAACGAGACGATTTCCTTGTTCACCTGGCCACCCAGAACCATTTCAACCACATCCATGGTTTCACTGTCGGTCACACGCATACCGTTAACGAAACGGGATTTGATATTGAGCCGCTCAAGCAGATCGCCAATTTGAGGGCCGCCACCATGGACCACAATCGGATTGATGCCCACGGTTTTCATCAGCACCATATCGCGGGCAAAACTGCTTTTCAGGTCTTCGTTCTCCATGGCATTTCCGCCGTACTTGACGACGACAGTCTTGCCTGCGAAGCGCTGGATATAGGGCAGCCCCTTACTCAGTACTGACGCCACCTGCATTGCAGTTTCACGATCCAAAGCCATGGAATTCAACCTTCTAAACCTAAAATAAGCGATACCGCCATCGGCGGTATCCCAGAGATGAATGTCGGACGGCATTTTAGAACAACCGGTCCCGGGCGCAACGCCCTTCAGCCGTTCAGGTGGTAAATACGGACGCCTTCCGGCGTCGGCACAGCCCCACTGTTAACGCCCTCAGAACGTAATCGTCACATCCGGTGCCACCTTCGCAAGCTGGGCGCGGAAAATCTCCCGGATCCGCTCCAGACCGGCATCGGTTTCAGACTCGAACCTCAGCACCAGCACCGGGGTCGTATTGGAGGCACGGCACAAACCCCAGCCATCCGGGTAGTCCACCCGCACGCCATCAATACTGGACAGATTGCCGTCACCAAAGTCGCCTTCGGCACTCAGCTTTTCGATGATGGCGAACTTGTTTTCATCGGTCACCGCAACATTGAGTTCGGGCGTGCTGATATCGTCGGGCAACTCTGCAAAAACATCATCGCTGTCGCGATCTTCAACCCCGAGTATTTCCAGCAGACGGGCAGCCGAATAAAGCCCGTCATCAAAACCGTACCAGCGCTCCTTGAAGAAAACATGACCCGACATTTCGCCGGCCAGCAAGGCGCCCGTCTCGCGCATTTTCGCTTTCATCAGCGAGTGGCCTGTCTTCCACATAATGGGGCGGCCGCCCGCTTCGTTGATAACACCGGCCAGCCGGCGGCTGCATTTGACGTCGTAAATCACATCCGCGCCGGGATTGCGCGAGACCACATCGCGGGCAAACAGCATCAGCAAACGGTCAGGCCAGATAATCTTACCGGTATTGGTCACCACGCCCAGGCGGTCGCCATCGCCATCAAATGCCAAGCCAATATCCGCCTTCTCGGCTTTTACCTTGGCGATCAGCGCCTCGAGGTTTTCCGGCTTGCCCGGGTCCGGATGATGATTGGGGAAGTCGCCGTCAACTTCACAGAACAGCGGAATGACCTCACAACCCAATTCCTCCACCAGTATCGGCCCCAGCTCACCCGCGATACCGTTACCGGCATCCATCACCACCTTGAGCGGCGCGGCGACGGCAATATCCTCGATGATCCGGTCAAGATAGGGACGGCGCACATCCTGCTCCGAATACTGCCCCTGGCCCTCGGCAAAATCTTGCGCCTGTATACGTTGCAGCAAATGCTGAATCTGATCGCCAGACAGGGTATCGCCGGCAAGCATCATTTTCAGACCATTATAGTTAGCCGGATTATGACTTCCGGTAACCATGACGCCGGAGCCGGTATTCAGCTGATGGGTGGCAAAGTACAGCACCGGCGTTGGCACCGCGCCCACATTGATCACGTTACACCCGGTGCTCATGATGCCGCGTGCCAGCGCATCTGCCAGTTCAGGGCTGGAGTGGCGGCCGTCATAGCCTATGCACAGGTCCGTCACCTGACGCTCAAGCGCCTCAGAACCGATAGCCTGACCAATCAGACCCACGATTTCGCCCGTCAGGGTTTCGCCCACTACACCGCGAATATCATAGGCGCGGAAGATAGAAGGGGCCACCTCAACCGAAGGCAGCAGGGTTTCTTCCACATCAAATCCTTCGGCGCCAAAGATATCGTCGCCACCACCAACAGGCTCACCAAAACCCAGGACGTCTTCATCACCGTCCAGCATATCGATATCAAGCGCGTCAGTTTCCTGAAACAAGGGTTCGTCCACAGCGGATTGCCGACCGCCCTTGCCAGCTGACGCTTTGCCGGAGGCATTGGCGCTGGCCTTAGCCGCCTCTTCAGCCTTGGCCAGGCGCTTCTCGGTGACCTGCGCCAAACGCTGTAAGGCTTCACCGACCGATGCGGCAAGCTCCCACTGGTAAGCCGGCGCTTTCACCCGCTCTCCCACAAAAGCCTTGTGTGCCCATTGGATCATAGCGGCGACATCCCGGCGCACGCCGGATTGGGCTCGATTGACCAGCACCCATACCAGCAGCATGGCAATCACCGCAGGCACGACGACAATCAGCAGCGCCATGACGGGATCAACCACCGGGGACAGTGTGTTGGCCGGGTTATAGGCAATCGACCAGTTGGGCGCTGACAAATCCAGCGACTTTTGTTCGCCACTACCGGCACCTGCCGCAATCACCGTCTGCGTAGGCCCGGATACGGTCTGATTCAACGCCAGGCGCCCGCCCAGCGCCGTGTCCGATACCTGAAGTGCGGGTGCCAGTGCCGAGGCCTCAAAAATAACCAGCAGGGTGCCTTTGATGGCACGACTGTTGGGATCAGCGACAGGTGTCGCGTACTGGACATACCATTTGCCATCACGAGGGAAGGCATCGGGATGCAACTGACGCCCGGTTTCAGCCCGCTTGGCCAGATCCAGGTTGACGAAACTCAACTCAAACTGACGGCCAGACTGACGATTGATCTCGCCGTAGGGGAAAACGAAAACAGCTTTTGTACCGGGCAGCATCTGCTGCATCTCATCTACCAGAGCACGACGCTGGGTGGGCTCATCAATCGCCTCCCGCACGCTAACTTGCAGGCTATAACCGGTCACCACGTCTTTGACCAACGCAAGCCGCTGCTCCAGGCGGGATTTTGCCGCAGCCACAACCTGCTCAGTCCGTTCTGCCTGCTGGGCATTTTGCGCTGGCTGCAAAACGAGAACGTAGAGCAGCGCGGCCGCAACCAAGCCACATAAAAGCACGACAGCGGATTGCTGCAAGGCGATACTGCCCAAACCTTTCAGTTTTAGCCCTTTAGCGTCCTTTTTTGCCCCTTGCTGCGCCGCCGCTTTTTCCTTCGTCGCCTTCCCTGATTTCTCTGCTGGCGCGTCTGATTCTTTTTTCTTTCCGAGTTTCATAGGATTCCCGTTGTTCTTTTTCTATCCCGCTGGTAGCCACCAGTATAGATGGATCTTTGCGAATCAGGCGGTGCCGGTAGAACCAAAACCACCGGCACCCCGATCGCTCGCGTCAAAGGCCTCAACCACCTCGAAATCAGCTTGCACCACTGGCACCAGCACCATCTGGGCAATGCGCTCTCCCGTTTCAATGGTGAAAGCCGTATTACCGCGATTCCAGCAGGACACCATTAATTCTCCCTGATAGTCCGAATCGATCAGACCCACCAGGTTGCCCAGCACGATGCCGTGCTTATGCCCCAACCCTGAACGAGGCAGAATCATCGCCGCCAATGACGGATCACCGATATGAATCGACAGGCCGGTTTTGATCAGTTGGGTATCGCCCGGATTGAGGGTAAGCGGACCATCAAGGCAGGCCCGCAAGTCCAGCCCGGCGGAACCGTCAGTAGCGTAGGTCGGCATCGGCAACTCGTTACCGATGCGTGAATCAAGAATTCGAACCTGGAACGTCTGTCGCGTCATGAATTACGCCTTGCTGCCTGATAGAACACATGTGAATGAAGCGTGTATCGCCTAGCGCGATCTTTCTGCAATTAATTCAATCAATTCCCGTGCCAGAACGGTTTTTTCAGCCGCCGGAAAAGCACAACTGCCATCCGGCCAGAATACAGTGACGGCATTGCTGTCGCTGTTGAAGCCCAACCCGGGTTCTGACACATCGTTGGCGACGATCATATCAAGGTTCTTGCGGCTCATCTTGTCCCGCGCGTAGTGCTCGACATCACGGGTTTCCGCTGCGAAGCCCACTGTAAAAGGCTTGTCTGGCCGGCCAGCCACGGTGGCCAGCGTGTCTGGATTGCGTACCAGTGCCAGCGCCATCGCACCTTCGGTTTTCTTGATCTTGTCACCGGCACAGGTTTCGGGGCGATAGTCCGCCACTGCCGCAGTTGCGATAAACAGGTCGCACCCTTCATCAATGACCTGCTGAGTTCTGGCCAGCATCTCGTCCGCAGTTTCCACCATTTCCCGACGCACACCCGCCGGGCAAGGTAGCGTAACCGGCCCGCTAACCAGCACAACGTCCGCGCCCGCGTTGCGGGCAGCCAGCGCCAGTGCGTACCCCATTTTCCCCGAGCTGTGATTGGTAATGTAGCGCACGGGATCAATCGGTTCACGGGTCGGGCCGGCCGTAATCACAACCCGGCGCCCTGCCAGTGCTGTGCCTTTTGCTTGCTCCTGCAGCATCCGCTCCAGCAACATCTGCGGTTCGAGCATTCGCCCGGCGCCTACATCCCCGCAAGCCTGCTCTCCCGCATCCGGCCCCCAGATGGCAACCTGAGGGTCAGCCTCAAGCAGTGCGACATTGCGCTGGGTACGGGCATTACCCCACATGGCCTGATTCATGGCTGGGACCACGATGATCGGGGATTCAGTGGCGCAACAAACGGTGCTCAAAAGATCGTTGGCCAGACCATGGGCCAAACGCGCCATAAAATCCGCCGAGGCTGGCGCAATCATCACGTAATCAGCCCATTTGGCCAGCTCAATATGACCCATGCCGGCTTCGGCTTCCGGGTCCAGCAATGATGTTCTTACCGGCTCGCCGCTGAGTGCCTGAAATGTCATCGGCGCAACGAACGCTTCTGCTCCGGCCGTCATAACGACCCGAACCTCAAAACCGGACTTTTTCAGCAGGCGAACAAGCTCTGCACTTTTATAGGCTGCAATGCCACCGGTCACTCCCAGTAGGATGCGTTTTTGGGTCATGCCTGCTCCGCGCTTTACGGTGACGGGCCGGGCTTCGGCCTGTCAAAATGATAGTGCCGATAAGATAGCATCGCTGGCCTTCTGCCGACAGCCTGAACCACGTGGTAAACTGCCGGCGCGCAGGACGCGCACTATCTTTTGATCCCGGAGGGAATCGGGCATGACAGCACTTGAACACAACCACCAGACCGCCCATAAATCCAGTTGGCCGGCGGATGAACGTCCGCGTGAGCGACTGATGCGCCACGGCGCAGATAGCCTCAGTGATGCCGAACTACTCGCTATATTTCTACGTACCGGAACAGCCGGGCAGCCTGTCATGGCCCTGTCACGATCGCTGATCGACCAGTTTGGAAATCTCCGCAATCTGATGACCGCGTCATCCCGGCACTTCTGCAGCATCCATGGCCTGGGCGTGGCGAAATATGCACAGGTGCAGGCCGCCATGGAAATGGCCCGCAGAGTGCTGGATGAGCCGCTGCGCCAGGGCGACCCACTGACATCGCCTGACGATACACGGCGCTATCTCAGCAGTCGGCTGGCGCACCACCCTCACGAGATATTTGCCGGCCTGTTTCTCGACAACCGACACCGGATTATCCGTTATCAGGAGCTGTTTCGTGGCACGATCGATGGCGCAGCCGTCTACCCTCGGGAAGTGGTCCGTGCAGCGCTTGAGCACAATGCAGCGGCTGTTATCTTTGCCCACAACCACCCTTCAGGTGTCGCTGAGCCCAGCCAGGCTGATATCAGCCTGACAAAGCGGCTGAAAGACGCACTGCAACTGCTGGACATCCGGGTGCTGGACCATATGGTGGTCGGCCACGGCGAGGTTATCTCTCTGGCCGAAAGAGGGTTGATGTGAATAATTGGACAAATTCCCAACAATTTTTTGCTTCGACCTCGCCATTCTGGTATAAAGGCGTCCCTCTTTCTGGCGGCTTCTGGCTAACATCCAGAGGCTCGAAACAAAGAATTCCGTATATAAAGACCCTTTTAGCTCAGGTCGGAGGCAAAAATGTCCAGAGTCTGTCAGGTTACCGGTAAGCGTCCGGTCACCGGTAACAACGTTTCTCACGCGATGAACCACACCCGTCGTCGTTTTCTGCCTAACCTGCAGAACCATCGTTTTTGGGTAGAGTCAGAAAAGCGCTTCATCAAGCTGCGCGTTTCGACCAAAGGTATGCGTATCATCGATAAAAAAGGCATCGACGCTGTACTGGGTGAACTTCGCGCCCGCGGCGAGAAAGTATAAGGATCCCTAGTCATGCGCGAAAAGATCAAGCTGGTTTCATCTGCAGGTACTGGTCACTTCTACACGACCATCAAAAACAAGCGCAACACGCCCGAAAAAATCGAGATCAAGAAGTACGATCCGGTTGTTCGCAAGCACGTTGCCTACAAGGAAGCCAAGATCAAGTAATTCTGATCGACGCCTCTGAAAAGCCGGCCTCTCTCACGAGAGCGCCGGTTTTTTTATGTCTGAAAAAAAAAGCAACGGCAAACCGGCGACACACGCAGAGCGATCGCTCCGATCAGAACTTGCTGAGGTAGCCTTTGGGCAGGGCTATATCCATTGCGATGGGCAGGTGATCGGACATCGGGTGATTGACCACTTCAGCTTTGCGTATTTCCAGCGAGGGGCTGACAAGGATATGGTCCAGCGCGCGCTCCGGTCTCCAGCTGGGAAAGCTGTGGGCAGTCTCCGGTAACGGCAACAGATCGGTTTCGCTAAGGGGCGTATTGCTGAGCAACTGCTCGGCGTGATTGTTCAGATCCCCCATCACCACCACGTGCTTGTATTCGGCAATCATGTCCCGAACATAGCCCAGCTGGCGGTTCTGCGCCGAAGTACTCAGGGAGAGGTGCATCATCACCAGCACAAGCGGGTCATCCGGATCACCAAAGCGAGCCACGATCGCACCCCGCCCTGGAATCAGCCCCGGCAACCGGTGCTCGGTCACATCCAATGGACGAAAACGGCTCAGCAACCCATTACTGTGTTGAGCAAAGCGGCCCAGATTACGGTTCAGCTGCTGATGCCAGTAAGGGATCTGGCTGGCCTCCGCCAGATATTGCACCTGATTGATGAAGCCACTGCGCAGGCTGCCGCCATCGCATTCCTGCAAGGCCACCACGTCATAATTGCGCAGCAGGTAGGAAATCTTGTCGAGATTCTCGATACGCCGCCGGTGCGGCAGCACATGCTGCCAACTGCGGGTCAGGTAATGATGGTAGGACGAGGTATTGATGCCAACCTGGATATTGTAGGTCAGCAAGCGAATGTGGTTATGCGGCTCGAAATCCGGCACATGGTCGGTTCCTGAAGACGCACTTTTGACGCCTTCCTGGAATCCCATCAGATCACTGAACTGTTTTCGGATTCGCTGATACATTGCTTGCCAACCTGTTTAGCGGCAACGCTTACTGTGCGTCCCGCTCCTTGGCTACTAGGTAGTCGATCACGTCAATCATCTGCTCGTGACCACCTGCTGTCGACGCGCTGACTTTGTACTTACCGTTTACGATAACTGTCGGCACACCGGTAATGCGGGCAGCGCGTACGCGCGACTGCGCCTGCTGCATTTTGGCGTTCACACCGAAGCTATCGAACGCTTTCACAAACGCATCCTTGTCTACACCGTAATCGGTCAGATATTCACCGATGGCCTCAGGTGTGTTCAGCTGTTTGTGATCGCGCGCCAGAGCATCGAACATGGCATCGTTGGTTTTATCGAGAGCACCTAACGCCTGCAGCGTATAGTACGCCCGCGCATGCACTTCCCAGGAACGCCCCAGGGCTGCCGGCAACATCTCAAACTCAACATCGTCTGCCTTGTTCTTATCCCAGGATTCGATAAACGGCTTGAAGGCATAGCAGTGCGGACAGCCGTACCAGAACACTTCGGTGACTTCGATTTCCTCAGGGTTCCGGGTTGGTAGCGGGTTACTCATCACTTCGTAGTGCTTGCCTGCCACAAAATCCGCAGCATTGACCCATGCCGCCATGGGCAACAACAGCATGATGCAAAGCAAACCCTTCCAGAATTTCGACATTACTTACTCCTGTGTATTATTTTCGCGTGAGGCTCAGACCTGACATTGCCCTGAAAGTTCGCAGTACAAGCAAGTTCTGCCGGCGCCTCACATACTCACGTCTTACCCCGAGTCTACCTGCCCTCGCCAGACCCTGCCAGCGCGAGTAAACCCCTGAAAGCAAAAACCCCCGCTTTGCAGCGAGGGTTTTTGAACGCGTCAGACGCCTATTCAGTCATCAGTGCAGCCCGGACACATAGCTGGACACGGCATCAATCTCTGCATCTGTCAGTTTGGACGCGATGTCGATCATGATCTGACTGGTCTGACCGGCACTACGCTCACCATTACGATAGGCGTGCAACTGCTTGGCAACGTAATCGGGATGCTGGCCACTCAGGCGAGGGAAGCCGGCAGGCTCATTTCCCAGACCCTGAGGGTTGTGGCACCCGGCACAGGCTGCAACGCCGCTGGCAAGGTTACCGCCGCGGAAGAGCTTCTTACCCTTTTCAACCAGTTCGGGATCCGCCTGGCCGATTGGCATGGCCTGCTGATCAAAGTAGGCAGCAAGATCCTGAAGATCCTGATCGGAAAATTCATTCAGGATGCCGGTCATTTCGGTGACCTGACGCTCACCTTCCTTGATGTGTTTCAGCTGGTTGAAGATATAAACCTCACCCAGTCCTGACAACTTGGGATACGCCGGCTGTATTGGCTGAGCCCCGCCCTGCCCGTGGCACCCTGCACAGACGGCCGCATTGGCCTTGCCTGCTTCGGGATCACCTGCGCCATAGGCTGTTGTTACCAGGCCAAAGCCAAGAACAACTCCCGCGATCAGTTTTTTCATGCTCGCCCCGCTCTCATCAAATTTCTTATCTTGGTATTGCCGCCCGGTGATCAACAGTAGGCAGCGCTCTGCATAGATCTGGTGTGATATTATACATTAATCCCAAACAACTGAAATCCAATAGGACATGCCGAGACAGTGCAAGATTCCCCTGAATCCGAAGTCGAGCTCATCAAGCCCATCGCCTTCAACAGCGCCCGATTCCTGATCAGCGCGTCGCGGGTGGCCGAGTGCCCGGACGATGAAGGCACTGAAGTCGCCTTTGCCGGCCGTTCAAATGCAGGCAAATCCAGCGCAATTAATGCGCTCACCGTCAATGGCAAGCTGGCACGCACCAGTAAGACGCCCGGCAGAACCCGGCTGATCAACTTTTTCTCGCTGAACCGTCCGGGTTGTCGATTGGTGGACCTTCCTGGCTACGGCTACGCCAAAGTCGCCAAGGATATGAAACACGAATGGCAAAAGCACCTTGGCGACTACCTGTCGCGCCGGGAAAGCCTGCAAGGGCTGGTACTGGTGATGGATATCCGTCACCCGCTGGGCGAGTTTGACCAGATGATGATCGACTGGTGCGAACAGAGCCAGATGCCATTGATGATTCTTGCCACCAAAGCCGACAAATTGAAGTCTGGCCAGGCAAAACAGGCCATGCTGAGCATCCGCCAGGCACTGAAGCCCTTCGCTTGCGTGCAGCATCTGGTGCAGTTTTCTGCCACTAAAAAGCAGGGACTGGAGGTTGCTCGGGCGGGGATTATTGACTGGCTGGAAACACCGGTAGAGGTGACTGAAGACCCGGACGCAGAATAAAAAAACTCCCGGCCACTGTGTAACCGGGAGAATGTCAGGGTATTACTTCAGCTAAAACCTGAACATTGGGAGCCACCAATCAATTCCTCGGTGCTCCCTGGCTCAGGAAGACACGCCAGCAATCCATTCCGGTACGCGTCTGGAATTTGTGACATGAGGTGGTTTCGAAAGTTTCACTGGTAAGTACCATCACTGACCCTCGCTGTTTTAGGGCCCTCAATCAGTCGCCCAGCAAATCCGGACGATACCGGGTCCGGATTTGCAGGACCTCCTCACGGTAATCCGGCATCAGATAGGGCATCTCCAGCGTCAGGACCTGAAAAATCCCCTGTTTGAGCTCGTCACGGGACACGCTGTCTGACTCATGACTGGCATGGGCCGTTTTCAGGAACGCCATCCAGTTGGTAATCACCAGCCAGACATTCAGCGCCATCGCTCCCTGTAATTCTTCCGCTTGCCGCTGGACCACGCCCCCCTCGGTCAGACCTGCAAAAATCTGTTTGATCGATGCCAGACAGCGATTGGTAAACTTGCGATAGTCATCCCGCAGCCGCTCGTCGTTATCCAGCAAAAACTCCAGATCGCGATGAAAAAAACGGTAGCTCCAAAGCCCGTCAAACACAGACTCCAGATAGAACATCATATCTGGCAGCCCGAGCGGGCGATCATCAGGTATTTCCAGGTAGTAATTCACCAGCTTCTCGTATTCGAGAAAAATCTCGTAAATGATGTCTGACTTGTTGCGGAAGTGGTAATAGAGATTCCCGGGCGAAATACCCAGATGCGCCGCAATGTGGTTTGTGGTCACGTTGCGCTCGCCCTTGTCGTTAAACAGCTCCAGGCTGGCCAACAATATTTTGTCGCGTGTCTTCATGAAAATTGCTTTTTTGTTGGTTTGACGAAGCGGCTCAGGAGCACCTGATGGCTTTATTTGCTATTCCGGCATTCTTGACTCTCTAGAGTATATACTCTAATAATATATCCCAACACAACTTGTGTACTTTTTGACCACCCACAAATAACGCCCTGTGTCATAACAAAAGCCGGACCGGCTCCCCTGCCGAAGCCGTCAGACCAACACAGCCGATCAGGGCGAGGAGAGAACCAGCATGTCTGCCAGCGTCGTACAATTGACTGAGAGCAAAAAGCAGATCCAGCATACCAGCCGTATTTTCGACGAGCAGCGCCGGGCTTTCCGCCGTAATCCCTCTCCTTCCCAGACTGAACGTCGGGAAAACCTGAAACGACTGAAGCGACTCCTGCTGTCTAACCAGCAAACCATGATTGAAGCCATCGATCAGGATTTCAGCTGCCGGTCAGCGGATGAAACGAAGATTGCCGAACTGATGCCCAGTGTGCAGGGCATCAATCACACCCTCAAACATTTATCCGGCTGGATGAAACCCGCCAAACGCCAGGTTGGCATGCTGTTTCAGCCTGCCAGCAACCGCATCCACTATCAGCCGCTGGGTGTGGTGGGCATTATTGTGCCCTGGAACTATCCGCTATTCCTCGCTGTCGGGCCGCTGGTTGCGGCGCTCGCAGCGGGCAACAGGGTAATGATCAAGATGTCCGAGTTTACGCCGCATTTCTCGGCGCTGTTCAAGGACCTGATCGAATCTCACTTCCCGCAGGATCTGGTGTGTGTGATCACAGGTGAAGCCGATGTCGCGGCCGATTTCTCCAGCAAGCCGTTTGACCACTTGCTGTTCACCGGCTCAACCGCCGTTGGTCGCCATGTGATGCGCGCTGCCGCAGAGAACCTCACACCGGTTACCCTTGAGCTGGGAGGTAAGTCGCCAGCTGTTATCGCGGCTGATGTCCCAATGAAAGATGCAGCCGAGCGGATGGCCTTCGGCAAGGCAGTCAATGCAGGTCAGACCTGTGTCGCGCCGGATTACGTGTTGTGCCCGGCAGACCGGGTACAGTCATTTGTCGACGAGTTCCGCGATAGTGTCAACGCCATGTACCCGACCCTGCGGGACAACGCCGACTTCACCGCCATCATTAACGAAAGGCAGTACACGCGCCTCAAAAGCTATCTTGACGACGCGCGCGCCAAAGGCGCAGACGTTATCGAGATCAACCCGGCCGATGAGAACATGGGCGACGGTACCCGCAAAATGCCGATACACCTGGTACTCAACCCCACCGATGAGATGACGGTGATGCAGGATGAGATCTTTGGTCCGATTCTGCCTGTGGTTACCTACGGCAGCATCGACGAAGCGATTGACTACATCAACAACCGGCCGCGCCCCCTGGCGATGTACTATTTCGGTTATGACAAAGGTGCCCAGGATTACATCATCGACAACACCCACTCCGGCGGCATGTGTATTAACGACACACTGATGCACGTTGCCCAGGACGATCTGCCGTTTGGCGGCGTCGGCCCTTCCGGCATGGGCAGCTATCACGGCCACGAAGGCTTCCTGACGTTCTCTCATGCCCGCGGCGTATTCAGTCGCCAGCGCATCAACAGTGGCAAGTTTGTCTACGCTCCTCACAACAAGCCCTTCCACAAAATGGTGTACAAGCTGTTCATCCGCTAACCCCTCTGGCAGCAGACAGGCCCGACTTTCAGGCTTGTCTGCTGCCACCGGGCCAACCGAACATCGCAGCCAATAACAACAACAAATTGCAGGACATCACGCATGCCCCACTCCGGACAGAACGATGGCGTCGCAACCCTGAACCGCCGGAATTTTCTGCGGCTGGGTTTGGGTAGCGCAACCTTACTGGCTGGCGCCAGCCTGACAGCGAACCTCAGTGGCTGTTCGTCATCAGATGCACCCGCCGCTGAAAACACCGCATCCGGCTATCGTTACCAGTTCCTGACCGCTGACGACCTCACATTATTCAGGGCATTGCTACCCGCAATCGTCGGACCATCACTACCTCCCGAACAATCGCCACAGCAGAGCGCAATAGAAGGCACCATTCAGAACATCGATTCAGGGATTGTTCACTTCAGCCGGGCCAATCAACAGCAGCTGCGACAATTGCTGGATCTTCTCAATGGCAGCTTCACCCGCATAACCCTGGCGCGAATGTGGCCGACATGGGAAGAAGCCTCCACCGACGATGTCAGCCGGTTTCTGGCTCGCTGGCGGGACAGCAGTATCGGACTGTTCAACAACGGCTACATCGCGCTGATCAAGATCACCAACGTCGCTTTCTACGGTAACCCGGCACATTGGGAGGTCTCACGCTACCCCGGCCCGCCCAAGTGGGCTGTCGATGCCCTTCCCCAATTCCAATCACCCGCCTGACGATCTGCTGGAGCTGACATGACGATGCAAGACCCTATTACCCGGGGCCTGGAGAACGGCTGGGCGGTCACTGATGCAACCCGGTTAACCGAAAGCCAGACACTGGAAGCCGATGTCGTCGTTATCGGTACCGGTGCCGGCGGCGGCACTACCGCTGAAATCCTGGCCAGTGCCGGTCTCTCGGTCATCATGGTTGAGGAAGGCAAGCTCTACTCCCAGAAGGATTTCCGGATGGACGAGCTGGACGCCTATGCCAACTTCTATCAGGAAGGCATGAGTCGGACCACGTCTGATGGCGGCATTGCTATCATGCAGGGTCGCTGTGTCGGCGGCTCCACCACGGTCAACTGGACCTCGAGCTTCCGTACACCGGACGAAACCCTGAACTACTGGCAGCAACGCTTCGGCCTGACCGACCTGAACCCGGACGCTATGGCACCCTGGTTTGCCGGGCGTGAAGACCGGCACAACATGGCCCCCTGGGCGGTGCCGCCGAATGCCAATAATGATGTTCTGCGCCAGGGCTGCGAGAAGCTGGGTTGGCGCTGGCAAATCATTCCCCGCAATGTGAAAGGCTGCTGGAACCTCGGGTATTGCGGTGTGGGCTGTCCAACGAACGCCAAACAGGGTGCACTGTTAACCACAATCCCGGGCGCACTGGACAAGGGTGCTCGACTGTTTCACGGCTTGCGGGCCGAAAAACTGGTGATGAACGGCGACCGCATCGACCACCTGCTGACCGTTGCCATGACGCCGGATGGCATTCGCGCCGGCAAGGTTAACGTCCGGCTCAAAGCCCGCCATTTTGTGGTGGCTGCCAGCGCCATTGGCTCGCCGGGCCTGCTGCTGCGCTCAGACATTCCCGACCCCCACAAGCGCATTGGCAAACGCACCTTCCTGCACCCGGTTAACGCATCGGTGGCCGAGATGCCGAAGCAGGTTGATCCTTTCTACGGTGCGCCCCAGTCGGTTTATTCTGATGAATTCAACTTCAAGAACGGCGTCGATGGCCCGGCAGGGTTCAAGATGGAAGTGCCGCCACTTCACCCCGGCATGATCGCCGCGGTCAGCCCGAATCACGGCAAAGCCCAGCATCAGTTGCTCAGTCAGCTACCGCACCTGCAATCCGTGATCGCGCTGATCCGCGATGGTTTTCACCCGGACAGTCCCGGCGGGACCGTCTCACTCCGGGACGACGACAGCCCGGTGCTGGATTACCCCATCACCGACTATCTCTGGCGCGGGGTCCGCCAGGCCTACCTGACACTCGCGGAGATTCAGTTTGCCGCGGGCGCCCGGCGGGTTCAGCTGATGCACCTTGATTCACCCCGTTTCTCAGGCTGGCGTGAAGCGAAAAAAGCCATCAGCGAGATGCCGATGGAACTGCACCGGGCTCGCCTGTTTACCGCTCACCAGATGGGCGGTTGCGGAATGGGTGCTGATCCGGCGGAGTCTGTAGTGAATGGCTTCGGCGAACACCACCAGGTGGCGAACCTCAGCATTCATGACGCGTCGATCTTCCCCACCAGCATCGGTGCCAACCCGCAACTGTCCATCTACGCCCTGGCGGCGCGCAACAGCACACACCTCGCAACCCGACTGACGAGCTGAAACTGCGATGCCGGGCCGTCAACTGCTCCACGACCCGGCATCACATTTGAACTGGCAGTTACTCTCGCGCTACTATCGCGCAGCATCCGCTTGCGAGGGCAATTGAATGAATACTGTCGTATATCCGGGCACATTTGACCCGATCACCAACGGCCACACCGATTTGGTGAGCCGCGCGTCGCGCCTGTTCGACACGGTAATCGTTGCCGTTGCTGACAGCCCCAAAAAGAAGCCACTGTTCACACTGGAAGAGCGCGTCGCATTGGTAGAAGCGGCCACCAGCCACCTGCCCAACATCAAAGTGACCGGTTTCAGCAATCTGCTGGCGGAATTTGTCCAGGAACAAGGCGCCAATATACTGCTGCGAGGTCTGCGGGCGGTGTCTGATTTTGAATACGAGTTCCAGCTGGCCGACATGAACCGCAAACTGGCACCGGATGTCGAAAGTATTTTCCTGACCCCGGCCAATCACCTGTCTTACATTTCGTCGACGCTGATCCGGGAAATCGCCTCCCTTGGCGGTGATATCACCGAGTTCGTGCCAGAGCCTGTTGCCAAAGCACTCAGCGACAAATTCGCGAAGCGATAATCGCCCCAGCACTACGCATATCTGCGCAGCACACCCCGCCGAACGACTCTGACAGCGGGGTAAAATTTCGGTTAAAATATCCCATCTCTTTTTTTGTATCCTTCAGAGGAATTCCTTAATGGCCCTGATCATTACGGACGAGTGCATCAACTGCGACGTCTGTGAACCGGAGTGCCCGAATGAAGCCATTTCACCCGGTGATGACATCTATGTGATCGACCCGGGCAAGTGTACTGAATGCGTGGGCCACTACGACGAGCCACAGTGTCAGCTGGTGTGCCCGGTGGACTGCATTCCACTGGACCCGGACCACAAAGAAACCAAAGATCAGCTGCAGGAAAAATACCACCAACTTACGGGGCAATAATCATGCGGGCACGGATGTCGGGAATCAGCGCACTGTTTATCGGACTGCTCATTCTCGGCGGCTGCGCCAATCGCCCTCCCGCCCCGACCGGCGACCTCGCGGTCGCCAGCGCCCACCCACTGGCGACTCAGGCCGGCATGCGCGCGCTGCGTGAAGGGGGTAACGCATTTGACGCCGCCATCGCCACAGCGGCCGTGCTGGGCGTCGTCGAACCCTACAGTGCCGGCATGGGTGGCGGTGGATTCTGGTTGCTGCAGCAGCCTGACAACACCAGCGTCGTGCTGGATGCCCGGGAAAAAGCCCCCGGTCGCAGTACCCGTGACATGTATCTTGATGATGCGGGCGATGTGCATCCGGACAAGCTGTCGATCAATGGGCCGCTTGCCGCCGGCATTCCGGGCCAGCCTGCCGCCTTTGCCTATATCAACGAACATTTCGCCGAACGTCCACTGAGCGCCAATCTCAAGGATGCCATCCGGATTGCCCGGCAGGGTTTCAGGGTTGACGAGCACTACCGGTCTCTCGCCAAATGGCGGCTTGATGTGATGCGACGCTATCCGCCCACCGCAGCAACGTTCCTCACTGACGGTGAAGTCCCTCCGCTGGGTACCCTGATCCGCCAGCCTGCCCTCGCCGATACCATGGAAGCACTCGCCGAAGAGGGCTTTGACGGCTTCTACAAAGGGCGCGTCGCTCAGGCGCTGATCGATGACGTGCAGGCAGCGGGCGGCATCTGGGAAGGCCAGGACCTGGCAGACTACACCGTGATCGAGCGCGAACCGGTGGTGATCGACTATGGCGATGCCCGGATCTGGGCCGCGCCGCCGCCCTCGTCAGGTGGTATTGCGCTGGCCCAGATGTTCGGCATGATGTCGCAGCGTCCATTTCAGGCAGTCCACCCCGACACCCCGGCCACCGACAGCATTGCCCGCACCCAGTATCTGACGGAAGTCATGCGGCGCGCCTATCGTGACCGGGCGGTTTATCTTGGGGATCCGGACTTTACCGACATTCCCGTTCAGCACTTGCGGGACCCCGACTATCTCCGGCAGCGAATGGCATCGGTTAACCCCGAAAAGGCGACCCCAAGCGACAGTCTTGAAGGCGATCTGGGCAGCGGCACCCACACCACCCACCTATCGGTGCTCGACGCCCGGGGCCACAAAGTCAGTGCAACACTCAGTATTAACCTGCCATTCGGCTCTGCGTTCATGTCACAGCAGACAGGCGTACTGCTAAACAACGAGATGGACGACTTCGCAATCAAGCCCGGCGTTCCGAATGCCTACGGCCTGGTAGGCGGGGAAGCCAACAGCATTGCTCCGGGCAAACGTCCGTTATCCAGCATGACACCGACGATCATTGAATCGCCAGAGCACACCGCGATCATCGGCACACCGGGCGGCAGCCGGATCATTACCATGGTATTTCTCGGCTTGCTTGATGTGATGGACGATGCGTCAGCGGATACCATCGTCGCCCGGCCACGTTTTCACCACCAGTATCTGCCAGACGTGATTCAGCACGAGCCCGACACCTTCACTGAAAGCGAAAAGCAGCAACTCGAAGCGATGGGATATGGTTTGAAGGATGTGGGCAGGCAATACGGGAACATGCAGTTGATACTGCGAGACAATCAAACCGGCGAAACCACTGCGGCAGCCGATCCTCGCGGTATTGGACAGGCGATTGTGCAACCGGCCCCTTGATAAAGGCCGGCGTGGGGAGACCTGGATCTCCCCTGCACACAGAAACCGGTATCAGATCAGCGGCGGTACCGACATCTGGTTACCGTTGATATCCAGCATCATGTCGCTCAGGCTCGCTTTTATTTTATAGCGGTCGCCATCCTGCACAATCAAACCTTGCTGAACCAGCCCCCGCACTTGCTGGATCAGTGACGGCTCTTTCTCAATCAATGCCACGGGTACCGTCAGCTCCAGCTCACCGGTCATTTGCTGCATCACCAATGGCATGGCGTCACGCTCATCTTCAGGCACCTCGGGATGGCTCAACTGCCAATGGCCATCGACGCTGCCCTCCGGCGTTTCCAATTTGATAACGGGCATACCAACCTTGATTCCGGAGCCGGCCACCGAGCGTGCCGCGCCGCTTAACTGCTGGGCCAGCATCATTTTCTGGCGGAACAACTCTTCCGCAGACTTGGACGGATCCATCTGCTGATTCGCTGACTGCACGTCAGCAATCACTGTCAGGAATTTGTCCCAGGCTTCAACATTGACGTTCTCAAGCGCCAGCTCCACTTTGTGCGGCCCGAACGTACGGTCATCCACTTTGATACTTTCAAGTGAGACGGTCGATTGTGATGACAGGCGTTTTTTGCCGCTCTGCGGATCTGTTTCACCGGTGATTTCCAGATCGTGAAGCTCAACGTGGGGCTTGTCCCCTTCCTTGATTTCAACCCGGCCCAGCACCATGTGGCCCTCGCCGGACCAGACTTCGCCCACCACACGTTCGGCATCCTGGGAAAACTCAAAATCGTCAAATGCGATCTTGAGGACCTCACCCCGAACGCTGAGGCCAGGCCATTTCAAATTGACTTCAAATTGATCGCCACCGTCTGATACTTCAGCCCAGCCATAGGCTTCGGCTGCGTTGAGGGTTTCGCCGGTATCGTCATCGGTCACGTTAATCGCCGGTACGTTCAGATCGGCTTCCAACGTGCCCCATAGCCAAGTTTGCAACGCCAGGCGAGGCAACTCTTCAGGAAACAGTTTTTGCAGCAGTTCATGCCCCTCGGTGACTGGCGTCAGCTCGACACTGCTGCCGGCAATGCCGTGGGAAACCTCACCGACAAAACCAACCTGAGCGGTCTCACCGGTTTCCGGATTGATCAGCAAAAGTTCGCCTTCAAGGTCACTGCTGAAAACGTGCCGCTCATAGCGCGTCGTCTGTACTTGCATATACGGTTGCTCAGCATTGAGACGATCAATCGCCGGGCCCCATTCCTGCTCTGTCAGAAGGCCCGTGCCGTACGGCGCCCCCACTGCTGTCGCAATAAAAATGATGCCGACAAAAATCCATTTATTCATTACTGCCTGTCTCCTGAAGGTTTAATCGCGCCGGGCGCTCTGTCGGGAAATGCTTGCAGACATAGCGATGCCAGACCCGGTCACAGTTGATCCGGAACGATAACGCCGCAAACAAATTGAGATGGGGTGATCCTACGCTACTGCCTTGGTAGCGCCAAGCAAAGGCTGCGGGTGGGTCGGAATGGCGAACGCAGGAAACAACCGGAGACTGCAGACACAATCGCCTGCAGCCTCTGCGTTTGCGCTATTTGGTGGTCAGGCGTTCCAGCAGCAGGCTCTGCGCGGCAAGACGCTCTTCTCCCGCTTCCGGGGAATTCTGAATATAGCTGCCGTCGGATTGCAGCACCCAGCTCTGGCAATTATCCGCCAGGTAAGTTTCCAGATCCCCACGCAGGCGTTCGGCCAGTTCACGGTCATCCACCGGAAATGCGACTTCTACCCGGTTTAACAGGTTGCGAACCATGCCATCTGCGCTGGAACCGTACACTTCCGATTTGCCTCCATTACCGAAATAGTACAGCCGCGTGTGCTCCAGAAAACGGCCAATGATCGAGCGGACATGAATATTCTCTGACAACCCGGGAACACCCGGCCGCAGGCAGCAGATACCGCGAATCACCAGTTCAACACGGACACCAGCCTGAGAGGCGCGATACAACGCCCGGATCAGCTCAGGATCTGTCAGTGCATTGATCTTCATGATGATATGGCCGTGCTCGCCCAGCTTCGCTTCGCGGTCAACCAGTTCGATCAACTTTCTGTGCAGTGTAAACGGAGCGTGGAACAGCTTCTTGATCTTCAGCGCCTTGCCCATGCCGGTGAGCTGCTGAAACAGCTTGTTCACATCATCGCCCAGCGCATCATCACACGACAGCAGACTGTAATCGGTATAAAGCCTTGCGTTACCTGCATGGTAATTGCCGGTTCCCAGGTGCACGTAGCGCTTGAGACGCCCTTCTTCACGGCGAACGATCAGAATCATCTTGGCGTGGGTCTTATAGCCCACCACGCCGTACACCACGATAACGCCTGATTCCTGCAACCGGCTCGCCAGTTCGAGGTTTTCCGCCTCATCGAAGCGCGCACGTAACTCGATAACCGCCGTGACTTCCTTGCCGCGACGAGCGGCGTCCATCAGGGCCTCAACGATTTCCGAATCGGCACCGGTACGGTAAAGCGTCTGGCGGATCGCCAACACTTGTGGGTCCTTGGCTGCCTGGCGCAGGAAATCCACCACCGGTGTGAAGCTTTCAAACGGATGCAGCAGCAGAATGGGCTGCTGACGAATCGCATCAAAGATGATTTCCTTGTTGCGAATCTGCCTTGGCACCACCGGAGAGAATCCGGCATAGCTCAGATCAGGCCGATCAACCAGGCTGCCAACCGCCATCAACCGGGTCAGGTTCACCGGGCCGTGGACGCGATACAGCTCGCGCTCGGTCAGGTTGAATTCCCGCAAAAGGAAATGTGCCAGCTCAGGCGGGCAGTTATCCGCCACTTCCAGTCGCACGCCATCGCCAAAACGACGGCTGAGCAGCTCGCCCCGCAGAGCTGAGGCCAGATCTTCCAGATCATCTTCAAGCTCAAGGTCGGCGTTACGGGTCAGGCGGAACTGATAGCAGCCCTTGATTTCCATGCCCGGGAACAACTCATCGGTATGGGCGTGGATCATCGATGACAGAAACACCAGATTGTCGCCGCCGTTGCAGATGTCATCCGGCAAACGCACCAATCGCGGCAATGACCGCGGTGCGGGCACAATCGCCATGCCGGTTTCGCGACCGAAGGCGTCTTTGCCATCCAGCTCAACAATGAAGTTAAGGCTCTTGTTTACCAGTCGCGGAAACGGATGTGACGGATCCAGTCCGATCGGGTTCACTACCGGCAGAATCTCATCCTCAAAATACCGGCGCACCCACTCTGCCTGTTCCGGCGTCCAGTCGCGGCGGCGCACGAAGTGGACATTTTCCTTTTCCATCGCCGGGATTAGCACGTTGTTGAGAATGTCGTACTGTTCGTGGATATAGTCGTGCGCAACCCGGCTGATCTCGTTCAGCAATTGCTCCGGTAGCACGCCATCCGGACCGACACTCTCACGGCCGTACTTCATCTGCTGGCGCAGACCTGCGACCCGGATTTCGAAGAACTCATCCATATTGCTGCTGAAAATACAGCAGAATATCAGCCGGTTAATCAGCGGATGGGTTTCATCCATCGCCTGCTGTAATACGCGATAGTTGAACTGAAGATGGCTCAGCTCGCGGTTAAAGTAGTACTCGCTCGCGTTCGGATCCGGCAGCGGATCTGTTTCCAGCTCTTGAGTCTTCGGGACATCCGTTTCGGTCGTCATGGGTCTGCTTTCCAATTACTGTGATTCTGTTCCGGCTGTCAGGCGTCGCCGGATTGCAGCAATATTGCTGCTCTCTTTGCAAAATAGGTCAGGATGGCATCAGCACCCGCCCGGTGCAGGCACATCAGGCTTTCCATCATCACTTTATTCTCGTCCAGCCAGCCATTTTGCGCCGCGGCCATATGCATCGCGTACTCGCCACTGACCTGATAGACAAACGTCGGCACTTTGAGTTCATGTTTAACGCGATAGACAATATCAAGATAAGGCATGCCCGGCTTGATCATTACCATGTCGGCGCCTTCGGACAGGTCCATGGCGACCTCATGCAGCGCTTCATCGCTGTTGGCCGGATCCATCTGGTAGGTTTCCTTGCTGCTCTTGCCCAGATTTCCCGACGAGCCGACCGCATCACGGAACGGACCATAATAACTTGAGGCATACTTGGCCGAGTAGGCCAGCACCCGGGTATTGATATAACCGGCATCTTCCAGCGCCTGGCGAATAGCGCCGACGCGGCCATCCATCATGTCGGATGGTGCCACAATGTCAGCCCCCGCAGCAGCGTGGGACAGGGCCTGACGCACCAGCGCCTCGACCGTAATGTCATTCAGCACATAGCCGTCGTCATCGATAATGCCGTCCTGCCCGTGGGTGGTAAACGGATCAAGCGCAACATCGGTAATAATGCCAAGGTCCGGGCACGCCTTTTTGATCGCGCGCACGGCCCGTTGTGCCAGACCATCACGATCCCAGGCGGCAGAGCCATCAAGATTCTTGATTTCCGGTGGCGTTACCGGAAACAGGGCAACGGCCGGCACGCCCAACTGCACCAGTTCTTTCGCTTCTTCCACCAACAGATCAATGCTTAACCGGTCAATCCCCGGCATCGATGGAATGGCCTCTCGCTGCTGCTCACCCTCAAGCACAAAAACCGGATAGATCAGATTGTCGACCGACAGTCGGTGTTCGCGCACCATGCGGCGAGTGAAGTCATCTGCGCGGTTGCGACGTAAACGGGATGACGGAAAGACACGTGGATTGGGCGAAAACAAGGCATGACCTCCTGAAACATGGACTTAAACAGGCTACAGCATACACTGAGAGTCCCTTCTGGCTAATGTCCTACCAGGCAAAACTCCAGCCCTGAACCTTTAAGGCCTTTGAAGCGTATGACGTGGCTGTTGGCGTGCCGGTGTTTGCAACCAGCTTATTCGCCGATTATGACAATTACGGTCATTGTGACAATCTGACGTTGCGACACTATGCGTGAAAACCGCTGTGCCGCGCTCATACTGCGAGAAAAGAAACGTCGGAGCGCCGCAATAGCGGACGGCATTGTTTCTATTTGCGGATAAAAATGTGAAGACTGCACTGTAACGTCCCGAACAATAAGACGTCAGAATGGCGTAACCACAAGTTTTGTTCACTCACGCTGACGGATCGCCCCATACAGCTAAGGAAAACGACTGCATGAAACTGTCGAAGAAACTACTGCTGCTGATCATTATCGCGGCCCTGATTGGCGCCTATTTCGCATTTGATCTGGGGCAGTACCTCAGTCTCGATTACATCACCAGCCAGCGTGATGCGTTGCAGCAAAGAGTGGCCGACAACCCGCTGGTCACCGGCCTGTCCTTTTTCCTGATCTATGTCGTGGCTGCCGGCCTGTCAGTGCCTGGCGCTGCCGTACTGACGCTGCTGGCAGGTGCCATGTTCGGCCTATGGTTCGCGCTATTATTGGTGTCGTTTGCCAGCTCTATAGGGGCGACCCTTGCCTTTCTCGCGTCCAGAATCATCCTGCGCGACAGCGTCCAGCGGCGTTTCGGCGATTCGCTCAGAACCATCAACAAGGGCGTTGAACGGGATGGGCCATTTTACCTGTTCGGCCTGCGACTGGTGCCGCTGCTTCCATTCGTCGCCATTAACCTGGTGATGGGCCTCACGCCCATGAAGACGCTGCGGTTTTACTGGGTCAGTCAGCTCGGCATGCTCCCCGGCACCTTTGTATACGTTAACGCCGGCACTCAACTCGGCCAGATCGACAGCCTCAGCGGCATCGTGTCGCCCGGCCTGATCGGTTCCTTTGTTTTGCTGGCGATTTTCCCGTTGATTGCCCGCAGTGTGATGAATCTCATCAAGCGTCGGCGCGCCCTGAAGGGCTACAAACGCCCTGCCCGTTTCGATCAGAACATGGTCGTGATTGGCGCGGGGTCAGGCGGGCTGGTCACTGCCTACATTGCCGCGGCCACCAAGGCGAAAGTCACACTGATCGAAAAGCACAAAATGGGGGGCGATTGCCTCAATACCGGCTGCGTACCCAGTAAAACCCTGATCAAAAGTGCGCATATCGCCCACAACGCCCGCCAGAGTGATCGCTTTGGCATCACCACAGAGAAGGTCAATGTCGACTTTCGGGCTGTTATGGAGCGCATTCAGACAGCCATCAAAACCATCGAACCTCATGACTCCATTGAGCGTTACACCGACCTGGGTGTGAGCTGCATCACCGGCGAAGCCAAAATCCTCGATCCCTGGCGTGTTGAGGTCAACGGTGAGGTTCTCACCACGCGCAACATCGTGATCGCAACCGGCGCCCGTCCGTTCGTGCCACCCATCGATGGCATCGACCAGGTGCCCTATCACACCTCCGATACCATCTGGAATCTGCGCGAAGCCCCCGGCACGCTGCTGGTGCTGGGTGGCGGCCCGATCGGTTGCGAGTTATCCCAGGCCTTCAGCCGACTCGATGTGCCGGTGATCCAGGTTGACCGTTCAGCCCGCGTGTTGCCGCGCGAAGATGAAGATGCAGCCCTGATCGTTCAACAAAGCCTTGAAGACAGTGGCGTGGACCTGCGCACCAACGCCAAAGCCGTGCGATTTGAACAAGATGGCGACCGCTATCGCCTGTTTTATGAGCAGGAAGGTGACACTCACAGCCTGGTGTTTGACACGCTGCTGTTGGCGGTGGGTCGCAAAGCCAATACGGAGTCGCTGGGACTGGACGCGTTGGGCATCGAGTGCAATCCCAATGGCACGGTTACCGTCGATGAGACCCTGCAAACCCGAATGCCCGGCATTTACGCCTGCGGTGATGTCGCCGGCCCCTATCAGTTCACCCATGCTGCGGCCCATCAGGCCTGGTATGCGTCGGTCAACGGATTGTTTGGTACATTCAAGTCATTCAAAGTGGATTACCGGGTGTTGCCGTGGACGACCTTTACCGATCCGGAGGTCGCCCGTGTCGGCCTCAGTGAACAGGAAGCCGACGAGCAGGATGTTGCCTACGAGGTTACCCGTTATGGACTGGACGATCTGGACCGGGCGATTGCGGAGGGCCACACCGCCGGTTTCGTAAAAGTGCTGACGCCGCCGGGCAAAGACCGGATTCTGGGAGCCACCATCGTCGGCGCCCACGCGGGCGAGTTGATCACCGAGTTTGTCAGCGCCATGAAGCACGGCTATGGCCTCAACAAAATCCTGGGCACCATCCACGTTTACCCGACGCTGTCAGAAGCCAACAAGTTCGCTGCAGGTAACTGGAAAAAAGCCAATGCCCCTGAGCGCGCACTGCGCTTTCTCGAGAAATTCCACAGCTGGCGCCGGGGCTGAAAATTTCAGCGAACGCAGGAATCACCGCTATAATTTCTACAACGACGGGACTGACGGCACGGGGAGCAGCTTAGCGCCTGCTCCGGCCAGCCGATTGAAAGCACAAGACCGGACACCGTTTAATACGGTGCCCGGTTTGGAGGAGCATCAGACAGACCGGTTGTTAAAACCGGGCTCTGCCTTCTGGGGTACGTCTGAACGCAATGCCGAATCAAGCTCGGTTATTTTTCCGCCCTGACTCAGAAACGCCTCAATGTCGGCAGCCAGTTGCGCCCGAACCCGGGAGCGCCCCGCCACTGTATGCGTATCTTCGTTATCGGGACTCCAATGGCTGGAGCTTTCCAGATTGCTTTCGTCGAATTCACTCATGGGCCTTACCTCCATCAGCGAAAACAATACCGAGGCCAAGACGTACTCAACGACGCCAAAACCCGTTTCGGCAGCGATACCACTCAATCTCGTGCCTTGCCGACTATATAATCCGGATTTGAGACAAAGACCATGCGCTCTAAAAGTATTTTTGTAATATTTTGTAACTCCGATATCGCTTAACTGCCTGAATCGCTGAAAGCCCCGTTAGATCGGCCTTTCAGCGACAGCCGATGTCGTTGACACAAGAAATGAATAGTGATTCACTCTTTACGGGAGAGGTAATGGCTTACCGCGAAACCGAAAAAATGCGCCAGCGCAAAGCAGAGGTTCGGCAGCGCATTCTTGATTGCGCTTCCGGCCTGGTGGCAGAGGGTGGTTTTCGTAATGCCCAGATCAACAACGTGGCAGACAAGGCCGATGTAGCAACCGGCACGGTGTACCGGCACTTTGAATCAAAATCCGAGTTGTTCGCCGAAGTTTTTCGACGCGCCACGATTCGCGAAGTGAACAAGGTTGCCGAGTCGCTGGAAGGTAAAGACCCGGCTCCTGACCGACTTGAGCGCGCCTTGCGACAGTTCGCCTCACGCGCCCTGCAGGCGCCGGCAATGGCGTGGTCGTTGATCGCAGAGCCGGTCGACCCACTGGTGGAAGGCGAACGGCTGGCATATCGCCGGGCATACGCCGATCACTTCAGGGCCGCGATTGATGACGGCATTCGCGACGGTTCGCTGCCGCCACAGGAGGCGGGCCTGAGCGCGACCTGCCTGGTGGGCGCCATCGCCGAAAGCCTCGTCGGCCCATTATCTCCCACACGACAGAACGCCAACAGGGCGTTCAGCGAACAACAAAAAGCCGAACTGATAACGCCGATCCTGACCTTCTGCTTACAGGGGGTGACCGGCACGCGGAGATGAATCATGAACACTGCCGATCCTGCTGCCCCGATTGTTGATGGCAACGGAAAACCACTGGATCCTTATCTGGGAACCACCCATCAGGTGACCAACCAGCCCCCTGCGCTGGAGAACTACAACCTGTTCAGCCAGGATCAGGCACTAAAAGAAGGCGTCGCCCGGGAAGGTGCAGGCTGGGCCCGCCAGTCGCTGACCGACTACGGCGAACTCACCGGTCGCGCCGACATTATAGAGCTCGGCTTTCTCGCCAACGAAAACAACCCCACCTTTCATACCCACGACCGCTTCGGGCACCGGCAGGATCTGGTGAAGTTTCATCCGGCCTACCACCAACTGATGGACATGGCGCTGGCTCACGGGCTCCACAGCAGCCCCTGGACCGACCCGAAAGAAGGCGCCCATGTAGCCCGGGCCGCGCGCTACTATATGCACTCCCAGGTAGAAGCCGCCCATTGCTGCCCAATCACCATGACCTTTGCAGCCACGCCCTCCATTCGTCTTCAGCCCGAGCTGGCCGAGACCTGGCTGCCGAAAATCATGGCCACCGCGTACGACCCGCGCAACCTGCCGGCGGAACAAAAATCCGCAGTAACCATCGGCATGGCGATGACCGAAAAGCAGGGCGGCTCGGATGTTCGCGCCAACAGCACGCGGGCTTTCCCAACCGGCCCAGGCGGGCCCGGACAGGCTTATGAACTGATCGGCCACAAATGGTTTGTCTCAGCGCCCATGTGCGACGCTTTTCTGGTTCTGGCGCAGGCGCCTGGCGGGCTGTCGTGCTTCCTGATGCCGCGCTGGCGCCCGGATGGCACAAAAAACCCCTGGCAGATTCAACGCCTGAAAAACAAGATGGGCAACGTCGCCAATGCCTCAAGCGAAGCGGAGCTCCGCGGCGCATTGGGCTGGATGATTGGCGAAGAAGGCCGTGGCGTACCGACCATTATTGAAATGGTCGCCATGACGCGTTTTGACTGCATGATTGGCAGTGCATCGGGAATGCGCCAGGCCACAGCCCAGGCGCTTCATCACTGCCGTCACCGTGCCGCGTTCGGCACCACACTGAACCAGCAGCCGCTGATGCAAAACGTGCTTGCCGACCTGGCCATTGAAAGTGAAGCGGCGCTGGCGATGACCCTGCGGGTAGCCCGAGCGCTGGATCATCAGGATAACGAACACGAAAAATTGCTGACCCGACTGGCAACACCTATCGGCAAGTACTGGATTTGTAAGCGCACGCCGAATCACGCCTATGAAGCCATGGAATGCATCGGCGGCAGCGGCGTGATGGAAGACTGCATCATGCCGCGCCTGCTGCGGGAGTCGCCGGTCAATGCCATCTGGGAAGGCAGCGGCAACGTGCAGTGCCTCGACACCTTGCGCGCGATGCAGAAAACACCGGACGCACTCGATGCGTATTTCGCTGAAGTCAGCGCTGCAACCGGCAGCGACAAACGTTTTGACCAGTTTTTGACCCGGTTAAAGCAGGATTTTGCCGATCAGAACCATTTGCAGTATCGGGCTCGCAATCTGGTTGACCGGCTGGCGCTTGCCCTGCAAGGTTCTCTATTGATTCGCCACAGCCCGCACTCTATCGCCGATGCCTTCTGTGGCAGTCGCCTGCAGGCTACCGACGGCCTCAACTACGGCAATCTGCGAACCGGAGCCGATGTCGGTGCTATCATTCAGCGCGCGACCCCGGTCGTTGACTGAAGGGCATCAGGTCACCTGTCGGTAACGCCAAAACGGCATATAATGCAGTGACCGGCCCCCCTCGCCTGACGACACCCGCCAGGCTAAGGGTGTCGGCTGCCTGTTTATCCATCTCGCGAGGTTCTCTCATGTCTGAAGCCATGCGCCGACTGCTCGCCGAAGCACCTGATCACCCGGTTGTCACACCGCACATGGGCGTGATGACCCTTCACTTTCAGGTATACGGTTGCGAAGATATCAAGGCCAAGCGCAAAGCTTTCACCGCGCTCAAAGCCATCTGGGGCAAGGAACCGGACCTGGCCATCGCCGAAACCGGCGATTTTGATGCTCTGGACAGGGCAACCTGGTCCATTGCGGCGTTGGGCACCTCAACCCAACTTATCCAACAGCGGCTTGATCAGGTCGAGAAAGCCATTGAACAACGGATCGATGCGCCGGTTCTGGAGGTCCACCGGGAAATGCTCTGAGCGATCGGTCAGGCGAACTCCGAAAAATCCTAGCGCGCAAATTGGTAGCAGGCGTACTACCTTTGGCGAACACCCGGGTGAACGGCTGGTGTACACATTGCTTAGGTCTTATACTACGCGCCCGCTTCAGGGACCTGATAGCAGGAGGCTGGCAACGCAGCCAGACGGAGCACAGAGGGATTGGCATCCTGATCCGCAGGAATTGATAAACTCTCAGAGAGACTCTGAGCGGTTTTGCATCAACCACTGAAGATGTGTGGCGCGTATGACTGGCAAGAAAAAAACGGCAAAAGCCTCACTCGAGGCCATGTACAGGGTTTTCACGGTGCCAGAAGCGCCGGATTCGACCCTCAGCCGCATTGACCAGGATATCTCCCGTAACCTTGCAGGTTTCCTGCAGGAGCATATTGTCGCGATCGAACGTGATCTGGGCGATGTGGTAAAGGATTTCAGCGAATCCTCGGTTCCCGAAAAGCCCATTTTTGTCTCCGAGCAAACCCAGTTCCTGCTCGATAAACTGGTTGCCCACTCTGTTCACACGGCCTCCCCCAGCTTTATTGGTCACATGACCTCGGCATTGCCTTATTTCATGCTGCCGCTGTCAAAAATCATGATCGCGCTGAACCAGAACCTGGTGAAGACTGAAACATCCAAAGCCTTCACGCCGCTTGAACGCCAGGTGCTGGGGATGATTCATCGGCTGGTCTATAACGAGGACGGGGCGTTTTACCGCAAATGGATGCACGACCCCCGCTTTGCCCTCGGCTCGATGGGATCGGGCGGCACTGTCGCGAATCTCACCGCGCTCTGGGTTGCCCGTAACCAGGCCTTCCCCGCCGAAGGCAGCTTCCGCGGCCTGCACGAAGAAGGCCTGTTCCGGGCTTTACGCTACTACGGCCATGAAGGGGCTGCCATTCTGGTCTCAAGCCGGGGTCACTACTCCCTGCGCAAGGCTGCAGATGTTCTGGGGCTGGGCCGCAGCTCACTGATTTCAATTCCAACCGATGACGACAACCGCATCCAGACCGACGCTCTGCGCGACAAGTGCCTTGAGCTGCAAAAGCAGAAAATCAAGGTACTCGCCATCTGCGGTATCGCCGGCACTACCGAGACCGGCAATGTGGACCCGCTGGACGCGATGGCAGATATTGCCAAAGAGTTCGGAGCTCACTTCCATGTTGACGCGGCCTGGGGCGGCCCGACGCTATTTTCGCGCCAGTACGCGCACCTTCTGAAAGGTATAGAGCGCGCCGATTCGGTCACCTTTGACGCACACAAACAACTCTACGTGCCGATGGGATCGGGGCTGGTGGTGTTCCGCAACCCGGAGCTGGTCGGCGCGATTGAACATCACGCCCAGTACATTATCCGCAAAGGCTCACGGGATCTTGGCAGCACGACGCTGGAAGGTTCCCGCCCGGGCATGGCGATGCTTATTCACTCGGGCCTGAAAATCCTGGCCCGAGAAGGCTATGAAATCCTGATCGACCAGGGATTCGAGAAAGCCCGCACGTTTGCCGAGATGATCAACGGCCGGCCAGACTTCGAACTGATCACCCGGCCGGAACTGAACATTCTCACCTATCGCTATTGCCCGGCCGATACCCAAAAGGCCCTGGATCTGGCAACAAAAAGTCAGTCCGAACGCATTAACGCCTCTTTGAACCGGCTGACCAAGTACATTCAGAAAACCCAGCGCGAGCTCGGCAAGGCATTCGTCTCCCGAACCCGACTCGAGCCGGCCAAACATCACAAACTGCCCTGTGTGGTTTTCCGTGTGGTGCTGGCCAATCCCCTGACCACTCCTCAGATTCTGCAGGACATTCTTGAAGAGCAAGCGCAAATTGCGCAGTTCCCGGCCATTGCCGATGAAATTCAGGTACTGGAAAACATGACCCAATCGGTACTGACCGGCACATCTGACCGTAAATCCCGGCAAGCCTGACGCCCGTTAATCAGCGCTCGTTTAGCGACGCGCTGATCGCTATACTGTCTCCATAATAAAAACCGGATAAACAGGAGATCTGTCATGGCCAAAAGCGCCGATCAGTGGTTTGCCGAATACGGCGAGAGCCACCGCAACCCCACCAACAAGGCAATTCACTGGATTGCCGTACCGGTCATTTTCATTTCCGTGATCGGCCTGATCTGGTCTATCCCGACCCCGGCGGCATTTGATCGTGTGCCCTACCTCAATTGGGGCACCCTGGGTCTTGCCATCGCGACTCTTTGGTACATTCGGTTATCGCTGCCACTGGGCATCGGCATGGCTATTTTCAGCATTATCGCAGCTTCGCTGGTGGCCGCTTTTGAAAGTACCGGTTTGATGCCGATCTGGGGAATGTCATTGATTCTGTTCGTGGTGATGTGGGTGCTTCAGTTTATCGGCCACCACATTGAGGGAAAGAAGCCCTCTTTTTTCAAGGATCTCCAGTTTCTGCTGATTGGCCCTGCCTGGCTGATGGGGTTCATCTACCGCAGCTTGGGTATCCGTTACTGATAAACCCCGGAACCCCTTTAATAACGCAAAAAGGCGCTGATCTCTCAGCGCCTTTTTAGTGGGCAATTACCGCACGATTCAATGTAGCCGAAGCGTCAGTACTCGAATTGCCGTTATTCGAAATCAATAAAGTGCGGCTTCATCGTCCAGCACGTCCTTCAGAATATCCAGGAACATTTTGTCTGCTTCGCTCCAGGTTTCAGGAATGCGCACGCTGGTCGTCGCACTGATTTCCCTTGCCATTTTCTCGTTGGAATCCGGATCATCCTTATAGCGGCGCGCAATTTCGACACACTTCACCGCAATTGTCGGATCCCCCAGCACCTTCTTGATGAAGACCCTAAGCTCGTCAATCATCCGCGCCTGGCGGCTTTCCGATGCACTGCTCATAGCATGCCTCCACAATTTGCATTGAATTCCGGCTCAGGGGAGCCTCTATAAACCCGAATATACGAAAGCCTGTGCTCTGCCGCAATCAGACCAAAAGACCTCGCAGGGTAAAAAACAGCAACGCCGCCATACAGGCCGACGCAGGCACAGTGATGATCCAGGCGGCGGCAATTCGGGTCAGCTGGGAACGCTTGACCAGCTCTTCCTTGTAAATCTTCTTGAGGCGCTTGCGCTCCTTTTTGGACAAAGGCACATCCGACGATTTCTTTTTCGTCGATTTCAGCATGGCCTCCATGTCTTCGACCGTCGCTTCGCGGAAACGTGCCAGAAACGCCTGGATACGCTCTTTGTCCTCACCTTCATGATTCTCGACGATGCGATGCAACTGTGAGGCATAGCTGCGCTTGAGATACTCCCGCAAGAACCCGACACCGAAGACACCACCCAGCGCAATGTGCGTGGAACTTACTGGTAGCCCCAGCTGTGAGGCGATAATGACGGTAATAGCGGCAGACAGGGCAATACAAAAGGCCCTGGTTTTATCCAGTTCGGTGATTTCACTGCCCACCGTCTTGATCAGCCGTGGACCGAAGAGTGACAGTCCCAGCGCGATCCCCAACGCACCGACGACCATCACCCACATCGGGATGCTGGCTGCAGCAGCCACAGAACCATGGGCCAGTGCATCGTTGATCGCCGCCAGCGGACCAATGGCATTGGCAACATCATTGGCACCGTGCGCGAAGCTCAGGAGCGCAGCGGCAAAAATCAGCGGCCAGGTAAACAGACCGTTCACGCCATCTTCCGCGTTGGCCATGGTCGCCGCTCGCCGACCGATCGTTCCGCGCATGACAACCCAAACCACAGCGCCCAGCGCAAGCCCGATGAGCGCGGCGGTCATGAAATCGACTTTGATGATGTGCTTGACGCCCTTGAGCATCAGATAGGTGCCGAAAGCCCACGCCATCAGCGCAACAACCCAGGGCACCACTTTACGGGCCGCTGCCACCATATTGCTTTGATAGAGCACCGTGCGCTTGATGACATACAGGAAGAATGCCGCGATAAGGCCGCCCAGCACCGGCGAGATGACCCAGCTGGCAGCAATAGCCCCCATCACCGACCAGTTGGCGATATCCCAGCCTCCGGCGGCTACACCAGCCCCCAGAACACCACCCACGATGGAGTGAGTCGTCGACACCGGCGCCCCCATCCAGGTCGCGAGGTTGAGCCATAGCGCTCCTGCCAGCAATGCAGCCATCATCAGCCAGACAAAGGCTTGTACGTCCGTCAGGCTAGAAGGATTGATGATGCCCTTCTTGATGGTCGAGACCACATCGCCGCCGGCAATCAGCGCTCCGCCCGCCTCAAACAGTGCAGCAATCAGGATGGCAGCCCCCAACGACAAGGCGCCGGAGCCCACCGCCGGACCGACATTATTGGCTACATCATTGGCGCCGATATTCACCGCCATATAGGCACCGATCGCGGCCGCTGCCATCAGCAACATACTGCCTGGCATACCAGTGCTCATTTGCCCGACATACAACCAGACACCCAGCAAAAACACCAAACTGATACCAATCCGGTAGCGTTCGGTCGCAGGGCTGGTTAGGGCGCGATCAATAGGGGAAATGCTCTTGGCCATGACAGTTCACCGCAAGTACATGAGTCAGTCGACTGGAACAGGCGCCACTATAGGGAGTTCAGCCTGAAAATGAAATATCTGTGACATTATCGGGGCCAGGCCTTATCGGGCTCACTCGATGGCATGCCGCCAGCGCCGCCCGACCCCATCGGCAGTCGCACCCAAAACCCGACGCTGCCAGAAATAATAAAACCATCAAAGTACGCGCTGATCCTCATCGCGGGAGCCTCGCCATGTTTTACAATTGATGACGGCAAGGTTGGTGAGCCCCGCTATTATATGCCAATGTTTTGACGCAAAATAACCTAATAGTTCGCCAACTTATCATTTTACTGTCATCCCTCGGCCCTTGGTGCAGCGCCATTTGCCGTGACCCCAGATGAGAACCGATGACCCAACCGCAACAATTGCGAGTAGATCAATCCCGGGCGGAAGAAGACGTCCGGGTTGCCAAGGTACTGACCTATTTGTCTGTCAGCGGTGTTGTGTGCCTGGCCGGTATTGGTATCAAGTCCTGGTTTTCAGCACACCCGGTGCACGCTGTTGTCCTGATACTGTTTATGCTGCTGGTGTTACTGAACATGGCAGCCTTCAGACGGTCCGGCAATTATGCGCAGCAGAAAAACGGTCTGCTAACCATTGTCGGGGGGCTGTTTGCGTACCTTATCGCTTCCGGAGGCGAGAGTAATACGGGGCCGCTCTGGCTGTATGTGTTCCCGCCACTGGTGTTTTATCTCACCAGCTTGCGTGCCGGCTCCCTGCTGCTGGGCCTTTACCTGGCCTTTTGCCTTTTGGTGTTCATGTCACCCGACCTTCCATTTGTAACCGGGACATACGCCCCCGATTTCAAACTCCGGTTTATCGTGACGCTGATGTTTGAATCAATCTTCTGCTTCGTGCTTGAGGCCAGCCGCCGAAGGGCCCGCAACCAACTGGTCAGGCTCGCAAATTCGCACGAGCAAGCAGCTCGCACTGACGAGCTGACTGGCCTGCCCAACCGGCGGGACATGCACCTTCAGCTTAACAATGAACTGGCCCGCTACCAGCGCTCCGGGCGACATTTTTCCGCGGTACTGATTGACCTTGATCATTTCAAACGCATCAACGACGAGTTTGGCCACGATGCCGGGGACCAGGCGCTACAGGAATTCGCAGATCTGCTGCGCAGCGCCTGCCGTGAGAGCGATACCGCATCCCGATGGGGCGGTGAAGAATTCCTGATATTGTTGCCGGATACCTCTTTACTCCAGGCGCTGACGCTGACCGAGCGACTGCGCTCGGAAGTCGAGGAACACGACTTTATTTACCATTCCAAACGGCTGCCGGTCACTATCAGCGCAGGGGTTTGCTCGATCACCCAAAGCGACTCGATTAACGGCTTGCTGCGGCTGGCTGACAAAAACCTCTATGACGCCAAGGAAGCGGGCCGCAACCGGATATCACCGAGAGTACGCAGCAAAATCCCCTCCGGCTCACGATAGCGACTATTTGAGCTGATCCCGCCCTGCCGTTAACATTGTCACCCCTTTTAAACTCTGGCACAGGCGCAGACGCTACATGGCCCGTATTCGTATTTTTGTCGGCAGCGTATTCGGTGGCGCACAACTCACCGCACGTGCAATGGGTAAGGCTCTGACCGATGCAGGCCACCCGAACACAGTCTCCGAAAACCCTACGCTGGAAGATCTGACGTCCAATGATGACGCCATCCTGGTATGCACCTCGACCACCGGCCAGGGCGAACTCCCCGCGCCATTGATCCCGCTATACGCTGCAATCAGGGATACCCTGCCAATGCAGACCGGGCGCCCGTTCGGCGTGATTGTGCTGGGTGACAGTTCCTACGGCGATACCTTTTGCGGGGCCGGCGAGCTGATGGAAGAGGCGCTTTACGAAATCGCCTGTCGCAAGGTCGGTGAAACCCTGCGTATTGATGCCCTTGAAACAACCGACCCGGAATCCGAAGCACTGCCCTGGGTTCTGGAATGGGCAAACAGCCTGCCGTAACCCCTGCAATATAGGGCGGACCAGCCCCAGAATGACCACGATGTCCCATTAACACGAATCAAACACCGAACCACTTGAGCAGCTGCAGATCTGTAGCCATACTGGAATGAACAGGCGTCAGAGCGGACGCCTGCTCTGATGGGCGGCCCTTGTCACGGGCTTCAGCTCAGGCACAACAAACAAAACAAGACTTATACCTGTGCGCCAAACCGTTCTGCTCGCCGTCCTTCTGGGCGCGTTGATGACTGCTGCCTCCTTTGCTCATGCCGACCTCGAGCATGACGGCCAAATTGAGCCGGCAATTGATTACCTTCAAATTGATAACGCTCAACAGAAGAGCCTGACGCCAGAAGCCGCCTTGAACCTTCCAGGCTGGCAGACCCTGAACGGCGAATCACCGAATTTCGGCTACACCGAAGCGCCTGTCTGGCTGCGTTTCAGCCCCCCCATATCGTCCAGCGAAATGCATCAGATACTGGACATACGCTACCCGCAGCTCGACTCCGTCAAGATCTACCTCTTCCGCGACGGCAAACTGATTGACGAACTGATAACCGGCGACAGAATGCCACTCAAGCCTCGCCCGCTACGCCACCCCCACTTCCTGCTGCCCTATACCGTCGATCCCGGTTCCAGCTATCAGTTTGTGGTCAGGGTTCAGACCAACGGTGCGCTACAGGTACCGATCACCCTCTGGCAGCGGGATCGCTTTTTCGATCATACCTCCGCGGTCGACCAGGCCCATGCCATCTATTACGGCATCCTGATCACCGTGATTTTTTTCAACCTGTTCGTGTTTGCCGCCCTCAGGGAAGCAACCTATCTTTACTACGCGCTTTCAACACTCGGCTACCTTGTGATGCTATCCACTTTGCGCGGGATGGCGTTTGTCTACATCTGGCCCGGCAGCCCCTGGCTACAGAATCAGTCGATGATGGTGTCCGTGCCCTTTGCGCTGCTCTTCTCCTCACTATTCGCTCGTGCCTTTCTCGATCTGAAGCACAGCAGCCCCGCGCTTGACCGGTGGGTTCGGGTCTCGGTGTACCTGAATCTTGCGGCCATCGCCGGCACTTTCATTCTCGACTACAACACCTCAATGCGATTGTCGGTGGCCCTGGCTATCCCGGGCTGCCTGCTCCTTACACTGCTGGGCCCCATTGAATGGCTCAAGGGTAACCGGCAAGCCGGGCTTTATACTCTGGCATGGGGGGCATTGACGATTGGCAGCGCGCTGACAGCGCTCAACAAGTATGGGATTGTGCCAACCAATTTCGTGACTGAATTCGGAATGGAAATCGGCTCTGCTCTGGAAGCGATTCTGCTGTCCATCGCGCTGGCTGCGCGCCTCTATCGCGAACGCAGCGACAAGATGGCCGCTCAGGAGGCTCAGCTGCAGGCGCTCGCTGCCCGGCGCAAGGCTGAACTGAGGATGATGGACCAAGCCCTGCACCACCCTCTGACTGGGCTACCTAACCGCTCTTCGTTCGAGCTACATTTGCAGGATACGCTCACCCGCAAGCCTGACAAGCGCCACGCTGTCGGCGTGATTCAACTGACCAATCTGCAGGCCATCACCAAAACGCTGGGGCACCAGAACGCGGACCAGGTTCTGAAACTGGCAGCCCGGCGCTTCAACGTCATTTGCCGTGATCTCCCCGGCATTCAAATAGTTGAGCATTCCGAAACCCGAAGCTTTTTTGTCGCCGCGCTGGAATCTGCCACCTTCGGATTTGTGATTGACGCCGAGGAGGTCAAAGCCATGCCTCGCCGGGTCGTGCAATGCCTTGAGGCGATTCGCAAACCCATCGAATACCTGGGCATGCAGCTGCCCCTTGACCCGCTGGCAGGGATTTCAGTCTACCCCGACCATGCCACGGATATTAATACCCTGATCCGCCAGGCCTATATCGCACTTGAAAGCGAAGACTCCGCTGAGCGCGGTCTCGCCTACTACAAGCCCGAAGCGGACAGCTACAACACCGGTCGCCTGACGCTGGTATCCGAGTTGCGCGAAGCACTGGACACCAATCAACTCGCTCTCTACTTCCAGCCCAAACTTTCATTATCCAGCCGCAACGTTGTGGGTGCCGAAGCACTGATCCGCTGGCCGGGGAAGGCAACACCAATTTCCGCAGAGGAGATTATCTCTGTAGCAGAGCAGACCGGGCTGATCAAACCCCTGACCCGATGGGTTCTCGAGCAGGCGTTGAAAGCCCGGGACAAGCTGATCGCCGCGGGCTACAACGACCTCAGCATCTCGGTCAATATATCGCCCAACAACCTGCGTGAACCTGAATTTCCGCTGTTTGTGCAACGCTTGATGACCAGCTATCACCAACATGCCGGCAAGATCATTCTGGAAGTCACTGAAACATCGATGATGCAGGATCCGGTCAATTCGCTACGCGCTTTGCGATCGCTGGATTTCACTGGTATTCCGCTATCGATTGATGATTTCGGCTCGGGCTACTCGTCGCTGTCCTATATCAAACGACTGCCTGCAAGTGAAATCAAAATCGACCGCTCACTGATCAGTGACCTGGAGTTTCAGGCAGACGACCGGGTGATCGTCAAAACCACGATCAATATGTGCCACGATCTGGGATACACGGTTGTGGCGGAAGGCGTCGAGGATGAGAGCACGCTGCGATTGCTGCGCGAGATGAACTGCGACATGGTGCAGGGCTATGTCATGACCCCGCCACTGCCATTTGATGATTTCGTGCGCTGGCTTGCGAATCAGGCCCAGCAGG
>TARA_R100001440_G_scaffold26791_4_pt1 | contig 39372 bp, 39 predicted proteins | sample TARA_R100001440 | Tara Oceans TARA_R100001440 (sample SAMEA2622112) | marine metagenome | biome: marine biome (ENVO:00000447); feature: surface water layer (ENVO:00002042); material: "saline water (ENVO:00002010), including plankton (ENVO:xxxxxxxx)" | depth 5 m
CGCCACCCGCAAGCAACGTCACGCCCATCAAGACGAAAATAATCGCCATAATGATCATAAGATCAATCCTTTGTAATGAATCTGCGTGAAAGAGGCTACGCATAATAGATCGACAGTGCGACCAGCCCGGTTGAGACAGCTCATTTCAAGGATAGCCCTGATGACAGAATTTTCCCCGTCAGTCAGGGCGTCACCTGGCTGTCAGTTACCTTCCAGACATCCTTTCTGGCAAACACCGTTTTCATCAAATGACATAGTGGCGTCACTTAACGGAATGTAGACCGGCACCTGAGTCGCAGCCGCGAATTCTGCCGTCCTTGAGTCCGGCAGCACTTTGCCCTCTCTGGTAGACGGTTGATTCGCATGGGACGGGATGACAGCAGCGGGCTGGACCAACTCGTTAACAACATGAGCCGCCTCTTTTGGCCCGGTGGTGTAAGTGTCGCCAATGTTCATGACGGCCAACTTCGCTTTGTAGAAATCATGCACGACCAGCTTCTGGTCGGCAGTAATCCCCGTGTCCCCGGAAAGATAGACCACAAGGCCATTACTGAATTTAAGAATATAGCCGGTCGGTGGTCCAACATAGGCATTCACGCCCGCCTGCTTGAGGTGGTCAGCCAACGGACCGGTCAAGAACCCCGGCGCAAGTCCGTTGCTGTGCACCGCCGGCACGGTTGTAATGCCTACACCGCCTACCGTCTGCATGGCGCCGAATCGCACCAGTACCGAGTCTTCGGCTTTACCGCCTGCGGCGGTCAGCTTGGTCGCAAAGAAGCTTGGCATCTCACTACCGGTCAGTATTTTAGCCCCCTTCCCGACTGCAATATCGACACTGTTTGAATTGGGCGTTGCGTCAACAGAGGCTTCCGGACTGGCACACGTGCCAGCACCCGGCTCGGCAATCCGTCGATCACCAATGTGATCACCATGAACATGGGACACCAGAACAACATCGATATCACCAAGGCGCGGATCATCCGGCCCGGCGACGGTGCGCCCTGCATCGTAAAGGATACGGGTACCGTTCGGGTCCTCGAAAACCATGGCCCGGTCCAGTGAACAAAACTCGCCCTTGTGGCTACCAAGCGGTGTAACCCTGACCGGATCCTCTGCCGCAGCCTGTGCACTCAGGCTTACCAAACTGACGGTCAGCGCCGTACTCCACCAATGTTTCCAATTCATGACCTATGCTCCTTGCTGCAAACGTTTTATGAACTGTCAGTATAGCTACGACGCATAACCTGACATGTATCAGGCAATGGGAATGCCATTGCAGACCCGATTGTGGCGCTTCAGGGTGCTCACCAAAGAGTGCTTCAATGGCTGTCGGTGTAATGCCATAGTATCCTCCAAGGCATGCCTTACCCATTGTCCGGGCACACTTCGAATGATCCTGGGTCATTCATCCAACAACAATTCTCACAACAAGGGAAACAACGCAATGAAAGCTGAAACGCTTGCCCTGCACGCCGGGTTCAGCGGCGATCCTACAACCCATGCCGCCACAACCCCGATATACCAGACCACGTCTTACACATTCGACGATACCCAGCACGGCGCTGATCTGTTCGATCTGAAAGTGCCCGGCAATATTTACACCCGCATAATGAACCCGACCAATGCAGTGCTTGAAGAGCGCATGGCAGCGCTTGAAGGCGGTATCGGCGCGCTAGCGGTTGCCTCGGGCATGGCGGCCATCACCTATGCCCTGCAAACCATCTGCCGGGTGGGCAGCAACATCATCAGCACCAGCCAGCTGTATGGCGGAACTTACAATCTGTTTGCGCATTCCCTGCCTAACCAGGGTATTGAGTGCCGTTTTGTCCGGCATGATGATTTTGATGCGATAGAGAAAGCGATTGACGACAACACCCGTGCGCTGTTCTGCGAATCCATAGGCAACCCGGCGGGCAATATCGTCGATATCCAGCAATGGGCCGACATTGCTCACCGGCACGGCGTACCGCTGATCGTGGACAACACCGTAGCCACGCCCTTCCTGTGCCGTCCTTTTGAGCACGGTGCCGACATTGTCGTGCACTCCCTGACCAAATATATCGGAGGCCACGGCACAACCGTCGCCGGCATAGTGGTGGATTCAGGAAAATTCGACTGGGCCGCCAACAAGCAGCGCTTCCCGATGCTTAATGAACCGGACCCTTCCTATCATGGCGTGGTCTATACCGAAGCGCTCGGCGCTGCCGCATTTATCGGTCGATGCCGGGTGGTGCCTCTTCGTAACACCGGCGCTGCGCTATCCCCATTCAATGCGTTCCTGATCATGCAGGGCATGGAAACCCTCGCACTGAGGATGGAACGGCACTGCGAGAATGCCGAAAAAGTGGCAAGCTTTTTGGAAAACCACCCCCTCGTTGAGTGGGTCAACTACGCCACATTGTCCTCCAGCCCCTACAAGGCAACCTGCGACAAAATTTGCGGCGGGCGCGCATCCGGCATTCTCAGCTTTGGTATAAAGGGAGGCAAAGAAGCCGGCGCACGGTTTATCGACGCGTTGCAGCTGATCTACCGACTGGTGAACATTGGCGATGCCAAATCCCTGGCCTGTCATCCGGCGACCACAACCCACCGCCAGCTTAACCCTGAAGAGTTGAAGAGTGCAGGCGTGAGCGAAGACCTGGTCCGCCTCTCCATTGGTATTGAGCATGTCGAGGATATTATTGCCGACGTCGAACAGGCACTGAAGGTGGCTTGTCCATAACTCATAAAGCCGGACATCAGTGGACTGGTTTCAATTGACCCCGTCCCTGTAGCCAAAACTGAAACTTCGGCTACAGGGGCGCTGAACGTCGTTTGGATTAGCCTCTATCGCTTGAATTTGGTTTCCAGCACGACAGCAGAGTTCGTGCGCTCAACACCGTCCAGGTTGCCAATATCATCCAGCACGGCGCTTAACTCCTCCAAAGATTGAGCCTGTACAATCGCCAGTAAATCGTATTCACCACTTACAGAGTAGAGCTGCACCACCTGCCCTATTTGTTCCAGCGCGATATTGGTTTTTGCGGTGAGCTTCTGATGCACTTTGATCGATACATGCGCCTCGACCTTGTTCGCCGAATACTCCCCTCCCACGTCCAGCGAATATCCCCGGATAATCCCCGCAGCCTCCAGTCGGGCGATGCGATTTTGTACCGTCGACCGCGACAGACTCAATTCCCGCGCAAGATCAGAAATACTGGCCCGGGCATTCTGACGCAGCAGAAATAACAACTGCTGATCCTGTTTTTTTATCATAGCGCCACTCTACTAAATCATTTTAACCAATATTCTCATCAATTCGCTCATTTTGACACTGCAAATTAGCCAGCACGCTGTTCATACTGACCGAAATGCGGCTGGATAAAAGGTCGCCCTGTTGGAGTCGGCAAGACCAACGGAGACAATCGGCGCGCTCACATAAGATTTTTACGGCGGGGAGTACAGCTGATGTTCATTCGTCCAATAGCCCACAAGGATCTAGACGTCCTGCAGGAGATTGCGGTTGAATCCGGTCCCGGCTTCACGTCGTTGGTTGATGATCGTGACTTTCTCACCCAGAAAATCCAGCACTCCATTGATAGCTTTGCCAGCTCGGTGACGCAACCCGGCAGCGAAAGTTATCTGTTTGTGCTTGAAGATCCGGATACCGGTGATGTTATTGGCACCACCGGAATTGAAGCTTCCGTCGGTATGGACAGCCCGCTTTACCATTACCACAAGAGCCAGGTGGTGCATCACTCCCGTGAGCTTTCGCTATTCAAGCGCGTTGATGTGCTCAACATGTGCAATCACTACACCGGTTGCACCGAGATCTGCACGCTGTTTCTGCGGCCACAGTTCCGCCGCGCCTACGCTGGCAAGTTATTATCAAAAGTGCGCTTCCTGTTTATGGCGCAGCATCCCCAGCGCTTTGCCAACACCGTGATTGCCGAAATGCGCGGGGTTTCCTGTGACGATGGCCGTTCGCCATTCTGGACCTGGTTGCGCGACCACTTTGTTGATCTCGACTTTGCCACAGTGACCGGCCTGGTGGGGTCGGGTAACAATCGGTTCATCGCCGAGCTCATGCCCAAGTATCCGCTCTATACTCATTTGTTGAGTCCCGAGGCCCAACAGGTGATCGGTCAGGTCCACGACAAAACCCGGCCTGCCCTGCATATGCTGGAGTCCGAGGGCTTCCGCCATAAAGGCTACGTGGATCTATTCGACGCCGGCCCAACCGTCGAGGCTGAGCTGAGCCAGATCCGCAGTATCGCAGGCTCAATTGAATGCCGTGTTCAGGTCATTGATGCGGAAACTCCGATATTTAATCGAGGTCAAAAGCAGGATCAGCACGAGGTTCTGGCCATTGCCAATACGGCGACTGCGGATTTCCGCGCCACAGTCACCGAAGAGGCGACGTATCTGCCGCAGCATAACCTGCTACAAATACCGTCAGCGCTTTGCGAATCACTGGGCCTGACGGATGGCGCCACGGCGCGCTTCGTTCAACTGGCGGCCGCCAAATCAGCGACCGCAACCGAGACGCAAACATACGAACTTAAAACCGCCCACAGACACCAACAGGAGTTTTTGTATGCACTCTGATATCCAGTCCTTGTTCAGCAACCTGTGGGACAACTACAAGGCCGTCACGCCATCCGCCCAGGAGATTCACTGTATTCTCGGCGGCACTCAGGGCCACAAGATCATTAACGATCATATTGCCCTGCGCACATTCAATCTGGAAAAAGTGAATCTCGACAAGCTGGCCGCTCATTTTCTGGCGTTGGGTTATACCGAAGGCGGGGACTACAATTTCGAAGCGAAGAAGCTCTATGCCAAGCATTATGAGCATCCGGATCCAGCAGCACCCAAGGTCTTTATCTCGGAATTGCTGGTTGAGAAGTTCTCGCCTGAGCTTCAGGCCGTGGTTCGTGACATCGTTGATCAGGTCGATCCGGACGCCGTGACCGCCGATAACTTCCTCTACTCCGGCACTCACTGGAAAGTGGATTACGCCACGTACAAAGCTCTGCTGGCTGAAAGTGAGTATGCGGCCTGGGTGGCAGCCTGGGGATATCGCGCCAACCACTTCACGGTCAATGTGAACCAACTGGAGCAATTCGACAGTGTCGAAGCTATCAATGAGGTGCTGAAAGAAAACGGCTACAACGTCAACACGTCAGGTGGCGAAGTAAAAGGGTCACCGGCCGACATGCTGGAACAATCATCAACTATGGCCGACAGGGCAGATGCGCGCTTTGCCGACCAGACCGTATCGATCCCAAGCTGCTTCTACGAATTTGCCAAACGTTATCCAACTGCTGATGGCAGCCTTTACACAGGATTCGTCGCGGCCTCTGCGGACAAGATTTTCGAGAGCACAGACGCCAGAATGTAAAACGTCTGGCCACGCGCTCTAACTTCCGAAGATTGCTCAGGGACGAGCAACACCTTAATCGGCTTTTCCATCATCCGGCTGCTCAACCCGATTCTTTGCGACGTATTCGTCCACTGTATCTTCAATGATCCGATAGTACTCACCATCCCGCTTCATGGCGGAGAGCTGTTGTGACAAACAGGGCACGCTCGCAGCTCTGGTTTCATGTACAAAGTGATACAGCGTCACATGACCAACCGGTTCCCCGACTTCAAGGCCCTTGTCGATTCTGGAATAGACCCGGGCATCGAATGCCATCATAAGCGCCGCATCAATGCGATGCCGATCAAGCAGGTCGTACAACTGCTTCGTACCCCGCACAGGCACCGCCGTTATTTCAGAGGGCAGCATTCCGGCGAAACGCCGATAACCTTGCAAGACGCCCCATCTTTCACCCGATGCTCCCGTCGGCGGCGACCGATAATTAGCGGAATACACTGGCACCAGCGGTAGTTCGAGCAAGATCTCAGTGAGTGACCGCAATGGTGCTCCGGGTTTTACGGCTTCTTTCGCCCGAGCGAGCTCACCATCAGACTGCCCGGCTTCTGCCATCATAAAAGCCCTGGCCGCCGGCACTTCCAGAAAGTGAACGTCGTCACCGCAACGCTGATACATTGATCTGACAACACGCTGCCCGATCTTCACTGAGACCTCCCCTGTCGAGGACGGCGAGGTGATAACGCGCTGATCCGCAGCCAGCATCGGGGCGCCCAAAACCGTCATGCTGCAAAATAGCCAGCGCACCAGCAAAGCTTCCGCCCTCTGGAGGTAATGATAAATACGGCTGAACCGGGTATCGCTGTCTTGGGTTGTCGACATGGACATGCCACCCATCTCCCTGAATTTCAGATCAAGCTTGTTCCATTAAGCCTGCCAGTGCGTACTTCCTGAATTGTAGCAGCCACTTTGAAAAGCGGCACTCAAGGGTTCAACAACAAGCGCCTACGACTTTAGTATCGTTTTTTGTGACAGTTTATAAAATGTTGGAAAAAGTCTGTTTAATCCACGCCAGAGTAGCCCCGATTCCCTTGTGTTTGAGAGACCTGTCCTCTAACTTCAGATTGGCAATAATGCTTTCTGGATCCTGCGCATGGATAGCTCCGCAACGAGTCATAAACTGGCACAACCGCATCGCAAGGCAGTGCTGGTTTCTCTGCTCTGGCTAACCATCATTTCCGGTATCATCTTCGGCTTAACGAATATCAGTCGCGGCAATATCACGCTCGCAATTCCGGAGCTGGCGATGTCGGCGTACTCCCTTTTCCTGATGCTTGCCAGCCGCAACACCAAAAACCTGCAACGCTGGATTTTCTTTTACACGGTACCATTCTTCAGCGTCATGATGTTCGCCATGACCACGCCCCGAGCTACCATTTCGGTATTTGGCTGGGTGCTGCTGGTTCCATTACTGTCCCACCTGTTACACGGACGCAAAACCGGACTGATCATGTCGATCACGTTCACTTTGATCGCTGGCATTATCTTCCTGGTGAAGTACCACGATTCTGCCGACCTGATGCAACCCCTCCCATTGATGAACATTTCGATTCTGACGATTTGTGTACTCACCTTCTCTCACGTTTACGAAGTCAGTCGGGAGCGCACCGAGATGAATCTGTTGCGAATGGCGCGCACTGACTTCCTGACCGCCCTGCCCAATCGCGCAATGTTCAGGGAAGTATTTGAGCAGCAAAAAGCGCAGGCGATCCGAAACGCCAGACCATTGACGCTGTTCGTGATCGATCTCGACTATTTCAAGGAAGTTAACGACCAGTATGGGCATGATGTCGGCGACCAGGTGCTCATTCATGTGGCGCGCCTGCTGGAGAAGAACCTGCGCGCGGGGGATCTGGCCTGCCGTCTTGGCGGCGAAGAGTTCGGCGTGCTGCTGCCGGGCACCAACAGCTTGCAGGCCCGCACTGTATGCGAACACCTGCGGGACACCCTGGCGAACACCCCATTAACTTTTGAAGACAAAACGATTTCGCTGACAATGAGCGTCGGTATCGCTGAAATCGGCGCTGACGGCAACAGCCTTCGAAGCCTGCTCACCCGGGCAGACCATCGCCTCTATACCGCTAAAGCCAAAGGCAGAAACCGTGTTGTGGGATCTGAGGTCGACGGGCACATGCCCGTACCCGAAACGACGACGTCTCAAACCGCCTGAATTGGCGCCTCCCGTTATTATGACAGCAGTTGCTCCAGAGCACGGGCGCTTGAGCCACATCAATTCCGATATTAGCCATTAGGCGCAGATCCATTGAATTTTGCGGGCCCAACGCCGAGCATGGCAGCTCTGACTGACCTATCTTTAATAGAACCCTCGCACAACAAACCAACCAACTCTTCAGGAAACTGTGATGAGCGCAATACTGCTGCTGATTATCGGACTGGGAGCGATGGCTGCGGGTTATTTCATTTACTCCCGTTTTCTCGCCAAAGTCATTTTCAAACTGGATGACAAATTCAAAACGCCGGCTCATGAGTTTGAAGACGGCGTCGATTTTGTTCCCACCAACAAGTTCGTTCTGTGGGGGCATCACTTCACCTCGGTTGCCGGTGCCGCGCCGATTGTCGGACCGGCCATTGCGGTTATCTGGGGTTGGTTGCCCGCTTTCCTGTGGGTCACCATCGGCACCATTTTCTTTGCCGGCATTCATGATTTTGGCGCCATCTGGGCCAGTGTGCGCAACAAGGCAAAGTCAGTAGGGACGCTCACAGGTGAAGTTGTCAGCAACCGCACACGATCAATATTCATGATTGTGATTTTCCTGGTTCTGTTGATGGTCAACGGCGTCTTTGGCGTGGTGATTGCCAAGTTGCTGATAAACAACCCGGGCTCGGTAGTGCCGGTATGGGGCGCTATTGCGGTGGCACTGGTTATTGGCCAGTTGATCTACCGCGCCAAGATGAGCCTGCCCATCGTGTCGCTTCTGGGCGTCACCGCACTTTATTTCCTGATCTACATCGGGCCTTCGGTGCCTGTTGCCCTGCCCGAACAGGTTATGGGCATGTCTGACAACGCAGCCTGGATTCTCATCCTCTTCGCTTACGCCGCCGTGGCGTCACTGCTGCCCGTCTGGATGCTGCTGCAACCCAGGGACTACATCAACGGCCTTCAGCTGTTTGTGGGCCTGATCGCACTTTATGCCGCAGTGCTGATTGGTAACCCGACCGTCGTTGCTCCGATGATCAACAACAACTTGCCGGCGGATACCCCCTCCATGATTCCGCTGCTGTTCGTGACCATAGCCTGCGGCGCAATCTCAGGCTTCCACGGGCTTGTCGCGTCAGGCACCACCTCGAAGCAGCTCAACCGGGAATCCGATGCCCGCTTTGTGGGTTACTTTGGTGCCACTGGTGAGGGCGCGCTGGCGCTGGCGGCTATCATCGCCGGTACAGCCGGATTTGCTTCGCTGGCCGATTGGCAGGCGGTCTACACCGCGTTTGGCCAGGGCGGTGTATTGGCATTCGTCAATGGCGGCGCGACCATCCTGAGCCAGGGCACAGGTATGGATGCAGCGGTAGCCGGCACCATGCTGACGGTTATGGCGGCACTTTTCGCCGGTACCACGATGGATACCGGTCTTCGCCTGCAACGCTATATTTTCCAGGAGTGGGGCGAGATCTACGACATCAAGTGGATGGCCAAAGCAGCGCCCGCAACACTGCTATCGGTGGGCTCATGCCTGCTGTTGGCGTTCGGTGCGGGCGGCGCAGATGGCTCAGGTGGGCTGCTGATCTGGCCGCTGTTCGGCACAACTAACCAGCTGCTGGCCGGGCTCACGCTACTCGTCGTGACGGTGATGCTGGTACGCCGCGGTTCGCCGACGATTTACGCGCTGGTGCCGCTGATTTTCCTGCTGTCGATGACCCTCTACGCGCTGCTGCTGCAACTTAAAGGCTTCTACCTCAAGAGCGACTGGTTCCTCTTTGGCCTTGATCTTGTTGTGTTGGTCGCAGCGGTGCTGGTCACGCTTGAGTGCACCGCCACGCTGCGCAGGGTTAAGCGTGAGAAAAAAGCAGAAGCAGGCAACGCCTGACGATACGTCAGCGACTATTCCGATATAAGGTGTAGTCGCTGACAATACCCTTTTTCCAATAACCTGCGCCCTGTCGCGGGCTTGCCGGAACGGAGCGCACCATGAATAAAACCCTGGCCCGTTTCAAATACTGGTACAGACGCGCCAGCGCGGCAGGTACCGAGTATTACAACGCGCCATACCGTGCCGCAATCGCCCGCGCTCAACGGGACGAAGATGATCTATTCATGCTACTGGTATTCGGTGAAATGATGGGAATTCCCAACCCTGCCAGCTGGTATTGTCTTGAGCTGCAGCCCCTGTTGCTGGAACGTTTCCATGACTGGCATACCCGCATGGGAATGGAGCGCTCGCCACTTGATAATATGCGCTGCTGCTAATCGCTTACCTGAGGCCTTTATGCTCAATATTCCGGATTTGATTGCAAACCGGCAGCTGCTGATGGTCGGGGGCAAAGGCGGTGTCGGAAAAACCACCGTCGCTTCGGCTATGGCCGTGGCCGCAGCTGATGCCGGACGGCGTGTACTGCTGATCTCAACTGACCCGGCTCACAGCCTGTCCGATGCGTTTGATCGCCCGATCGGCGACCGGCCAACCCGGGTCTGGCCGAACCTGACCGCGCTGGAGCTGGATCCTGACACCGAGGTTGACGCCTACCTCGAGCGTGTTTTTTCTCAGATGAAGCGCTACGTCGGGCCGGATCATGTCAAAGAGCTGCAACGTCAATTGCGGCTGAGCAGCCAGTCTCCGGGCGCTCAGGAAGCCGCGCTACTTGAACGCATGTCCCGCCTGATCGAGGACAGCCAGAACGACTATGACCTGTTGATCTTCGACACCGCGCCAACCGGCCATACCTTGCGGCTGCTCAGCCTTCCCGAAGTGATGGCCGCCTGGACAGACGGCCTGCTCAAACACAACAAACGCTCTGAAAAGCTCGGCAAGGCGCTGGCGCACCTGACACCAGGCCGTAGCCTGGACAACCCCATGTCCGATCCTTCGGAAAACGCCCTCGAAGGTCTGGACGACCGAAGCCGTGAGCTCACCGAGACGCTGCTGGCGCGCCAGCGGCTCTTCCATCGCACCCGACGATTGTTAAACGACGCATCCCACACCGCTTTTCTATTCGTGCTGACACCCGAGCGATTGCCAATTCTGGAGACTGAACGGGCCGTGAATGCCTTGAAAAGTGCCGCTATTCCGGTGGCCGGCGCTATCATCAACCGGCTTTTACCTGAGGACGATGACAGTGCATTCTGGGCGACCCGAAGGGAGAGACAGAGTCGCCACCTGGCGGACATTGATCAACGTCTGAAAGGCATCAAACAACTGAGGCTGCCACTATTCGAGGATGATATTCAGGGTGGTGACGCGCTGCAGGCCTTTGCGGCAAAACTTGTTGATCCGGCGTAAAATTCACGAGCTTGCCCAATTGAGCGCCTGGCCAATACGGAGGCTTTATGAAATACATTTTCGAAGTACACATCAAGGAAGGCCACACCGCAGAGGAGTATGCCGACGCCTGGGTTCGCGCCAGCGAGATCATCCAGCGAGCGCCCGGTGCCCGGGGTACTCGATTGCACCGAAAGCTCGACGATCCGAATGTACTGATAGCCATCGCCAGCTGGGACACCAAAGCCCAAAGAGATGCGATGGAAGGCCAGCACAACCCCGACGTTGCCGAAATCATTCGCAGCGCTGCACCCTTTTGCGATATCCGACCGATCGGGGCTTTTGATGAGCCTGAATGGGTCGTATTGCCGCCGGAGCAATCCTGACGAATACCACTGCTGCGCAGAACATCGCGTTCTGGCAGCGCCTCTCTGGGCGCCTCAGGCCCAATCGATTGTTGCCTCGCACAAATAAATACCCAGCCAATTCGATCCGCATTTTGCTGATGGCCCCGCGCGCCTGAACCGCACTGCGAGAACCTGCTACACACCACCCTCAATGCGACAAAACGTGACAGATTAGACATAACAATTGACACCACCGGCAAGGCCCGTCTATTTTCGTAAATGGATAACAAAATATTATTTCGCATTGCGAAACACAGACCCATAAATACAAACATAGGACTGTCTAATGTTACGTGTCTTTCGGTGCTTACTGGCTACAGCCGTTGCAGCCTCTCCCCTGTCCGCAATCAGCGCGGAAAAAGTAGACCTCCCCAACACCCTTGCCATGACCGCTTATGGCACAGGATCAGCCGGTTACAGCCAGATGGTGTCTATCGGCAACCTGTTGCAGAACGAATATGGTACAGCGGTACGTATTCTGCCTGGTGAAAACGACGTCTCCCGTATGACGCCGCTCAAAACCGGCCGTGTGCCACTTTGCGCATGCGGTATCGCGAGCTACTACGGCTCTGAAGGCGTTCTGATGTTTGCTGACCCCAATTGGGGGCCGCAACCCATCCGCGTCATTACAACGTCGATCGCCAGCTTTGGCCTGGGTATCGCCGTCGCAGGCGACATCGACGTCAAATCACCGAAGGATCTGAAAGGCAAGCGCGTCTCCTGGATACGCGGTGATGACGCTCTGAACCTTGGCACTGAAGCATACCTAGCGTTTGGCGGCCTCACCTGGGATGACGTCGAGAAAGTCGAGTTCCCGGGTTACGGTCGTGCGTTCGAAGGCATTATCTCGGATCAGGTCGATACCGCCTTTACCGTCAGCGTCGCACCGCCACCTCAACAACTGGCCGCCAGCCCTCGCGGTATCGTATGGCCCGAGCTGGACCCGAACGACAAAGAAGGATGGAAGCGCCTGCAAGCGGTCGCACCTTACTTCCAGCCGCATAAAGTCACGTCCGCAGCGGGCGAATACAGCAAAGACAACCCATGGATCGGAGCGAGCTACCCGTACCCGATTCTGGTAGCAAACGCCGACACTGATCCCAAGCTTGCTGACAGCCTGATCCGCGTCTTCCACGAAGACTTCGATAAATACAAGGACGCAGCTCCCGGAAACGGCGGCTATAGCCTGGACAGCCAGAATTTGGAATGGGTCATTCCCTTCCACGATGCCGTCGTCGCCTATTACAAGGAAATCGGTGAATGGACCGATGCCATGCAGGCACATCAGGACAAGCTGGTTAAGCGCCAGAACATTCTGATGCAAACCTGGAAGACTTACACCGGCAACAACCCACCTTCCGATGAAGAAGCCTTTCGTGACGGCTGGATGGACGCCCGCGCTACCGCTCTTGAAGCGGCGGGTATGAACCCCGTATTCCGCTAAGCCAGCACGCCGGGTGAGTCAGCCATGACTCACCCGATCTATTGCTTGACCACCTCTTTGTTCACTTCTACTTCGGAGCAGTGTTACCGATGAATGTTCCTCAAGAGACCGCCAGTCCACCGGAAAACATTTCCGGTATTCGCCAGTTAACCGGTTTCTGGCTTTGGGTACCCCGTGTTGCCACCGTCGTGATGACCCTAATCACCATCGATTACCTGTTCAACCTGCAGCTCATCGGGTTTATCACGCAGGTCGAAAGTCAGTTTTTCTACATGGTCGTCGCGCTCATGTTGCCACTGGTCTATGTCCTGTGGCCGATGAACAAACATGCGTCGCGAACACAGGTTCCCTGGTACGACGTGCTTTTGTTCCTTGCGACGGCGGGCATCTGTGGGTTCTTCGTTTATAACGCCGAACAGATTCTCGATCGGGGCTGGGAGTATGAGGCACCGCAATACGCGATGGTCGTGAGTTTCATGCTTTGGGCCACCATTGTTGAGGCCGTTCGCCGGGCCGGCGGACTTCCCATCGCCATCATTGTCGGCATCGCCAGCCTCTACCCCATTTTTGCCGATTTGGTGCCCGGTCCGATTCAGGGCTTTCCCTCTTCGCCAACCCAGACCGCGATTTACCATGCCATGAGTCGCGAAAGCATCATGGGCATTCCGCTACAGGCCTTTGCCAATCTTGTCATCGGCTTCCTTTTGTTCGGCGTAGCGCTGCAGCAAACCGGCGGCGGCAAATTTTTTATCAATCTGGCCTTTGCCCTGCTTGGAAACGTCAGGGGCGGACCGGCCAAAGTGGCCGTGTTCTCCAGTGGTCTCATGGGGTCCATGAGCGGCAGCGTCATCACGAACGTGCTCACGACCGGTGTTTTGTCGATTCCGGCCATGCGGCGGGTCGGCTTCAGCCGTTCCTATGCCGCAGGTGTTGAAGCCTGTGCATCAACCGGTGGCGTGCTCATGCCGCCCGTGATGGGCGCTACCGCCTTTATCATGGCAGCGTTCCTCAACATTCCCTACGGCACTATTGCGCTCGCCGCCGCGGTGCCGTCGGTGCTTTACTTCCTGGGGCTGTTTATCCAGATCGATGCCTACGCCGCTCGCCACAAACTTGAAGGTCTGCCGGTCGATGAGTTGCCATCCATCAAGCAAACCCTGAAAGAAGGCTGGTACTTCATTTTCGTTTTCGTGCTGCTGATCTGGCTACTGTTTTTCCTGCGGCGTGAAGCGACCGCGCCCTTTTACGCAACAGCATTGCTCATCGCAATCAATCAGATTCTGCCCTACCAGCGGTGGGGCTGGCAGGATGTAAAAGACTTTTTCTCGAACTCGGGCAAGTTGTTTGCTGAATTGATCGCGATTCTGGGCGGTGTCGGCCTCTTGGTGGGGGCGCTATCCGTAACCGGGCTATCAGGGACAATCGCCAACGATCTGATCTTCCTTGCCGGCGGGAACACACTGGTATTGCTGCTGATGGGCGCATTAACCAGCTTCATTCTCGGCATAGGCATGACAGTCACGGCAGCCTACATATTCCTCGCTGTTGCTTTGGCACCCGCATTGATTAACGGCGGGGGTATGGATCCGCTCGCAGTGCACCTGTTCATTCTGTACTGGGGCATGCTCAGCTTTATCACGCCCCCGGTAGCATTGGGTGCATTCGCTGCAGCGACTGTGGCGGGAGCACGACCGATGGAAACAGGTGTGCAGGCGATGCGTCTGGGCAGTGTTATTTACTTCATTCCGTTCCTGTTTGTGCTTAATCCGGCACTGATCTTTCAAGGCAGCTGGAATGAAATCGCTATTGTGATTGCTCAGGCACTCGTTGGCATCACGCTCATAGCCGGATCGATGCAAGGCTATTTGCTGGGCGTGGGCGATCTCAGTGCGAGCAAACTGCTGCAGTGGCCGATACGACTGGCGCTTATTCTGGGGGGCATGTTGCTGGCCATTCCCGGTGGCGGGCCTGTGCCGCTGAGCAACGGTGAACTGTCACTTGCCAGTGCCATCTTGATAGTCCCGGCAATAGCCGCCGCGTGGCTGGCGACAAAGAAACAACCGGCGATAGCCTGAAAAGATGGTTTATCGGGAAGCGGGAGGTGCTGAGCCTGAGATCAATACCGTCGCTTCCCAAGGACCCTCAAATACAACTGAGGCCGGTTTCCCGGCCTCAGCGTTAACCTGAAAACACGCGCCACTGATTCAGTGGAACGGGAACAGGTAGTTCATCCAGGCGGACATTCGAAGCAGTATCTGCCGCATAATCGCAATATGGTGGAAATGATCGCTGTAAAGTGCCATTTGACCGTAAGCGCCGGCAGGGACCTGGCTCCGATACTGGTCAAATGAAGGATCAGTGATCCGGATGGTCACCGGAATCCGACCCGGCCCGGCATCATCCTTGGCGAGAGTACCCGATGGCTGCAGCTGCCCTTCTGCAAGAATAGGCAGAACTGAGTCGACCTCCCCGGAAAACACCTTCCCCGGTATACCATCCAGCGCAATCTCTGCTTCGTCACCCACTTCCAGTCTCAACAAGCTGTTCTGCCGGAACCAGCCGGTATAGATATCAGCTTCCTGATGCACAAAAATCATGGATGGACGCAATGGAAGACTGACGGCAATCATGCCCGGGCGCAAAAACACCTGGGATACGTAGCCTCGCGTCGGCGCGCGCACCACGGTCTCATCAAGATTGAACTGCGCAGCAACAAGCTGGTTTTTCAGATCGTCGTAACGCGCCTGGGCCAGATCCCGATCCCTGCGTGAACCCGCCCCGGTGCGCGCCAGTTTCGTGGCACGATCAAGGTCAAGCTTGGCAGACGTCAACTGAGCCGTCAGAGAATCCACAATTGCCCGGTATTTGGTCTGATCGAGCGTGAAGAGCACATCGCCTTTCTCAAGCAACACGTTCGCGGGCGCTTCAACGGAATCAACGCGGCCTGAAATGGTCGGCACAATCGGCGTTGTGCGGGCATACTTGCGGGCCTGCTCGGAATACGGATGGTTGTAATTCATTATCACGATCAGCGAGCCCAGCAGAAAAATACCGCCAAGAACCGCTGTCGGTACCGTCCATTTGTTCAGGGGCACCTTGAACACTTTGAAAACGGCAATACTAAAAGCGGTGTAGGTCAGAATCAGGAGTACATCCACGATCAACTCTCCTGTTCGTTGCTGGAAGAAGGTGACGCTTCAACCCGATCCAGCCGGGCTTTCAACTCTTCAACCTGCACTTCCAGATCTGCGAGATGGGTATGATCGGACCTGCCGTCCTGAAATCCCCAGCCCCGATCCTTTCGGTAGAGCGTTGCCCAAACCCAAAGAAACGGCCACAGGATATGCAAGGTCAGCAGACTGACCCAGCCGGCAACATGAATCGCATCCTGATGGGGGTGATTTCTGTGTTTGGCAATATCGTATGGAATATCGTGAATCACGATAACGCCGTAAAACAGCACGATCGCAACAAAGAACAGCAAGCAAAGCGCTACATAGTCGAGCATGGAAACCTCAGCCACTACCGAAAATTATTATGGTTTTATGCGAACCCGAAACCCGGGTATTAAACCATAGATGTATTCTGGCAGGGGGACTCCGTCACCTGAATCGAGACAGAAATGCCCGCTAAAAAAACATCAAGGCTAGATGCCATTCGGTCAGGATCTCAGCTGAGCTTCGCAAAGAGAGCATTACAGGCGGGCTGATGCCGGTCGAGTGACTTCAGTTACTCTCGTGATAGGTCTTCAGACGGTTCAGCCACCCCGGCAACCACTGTTCACGTTCAATGGCCTTCTCAGCATTGCTTGCTCGTCGGGTCAGCACCGTTGCGGCCGCCTCACGAAACTGGCCGAGGGCTGTATCCGCATCGCTTTCCGACATCTGCTCCAACACCTGCAGCAAGCCCCAGCCCTGGCCATTATAAGTCTCGGATGGCGATAGCCCCTCGCCTTTGAAGTTCACATAGTCCATTAACGCGTAGACACCACCGGGCGTGGTACTGAGGGCGTCAATTCGTTGCCGGATTGCGTCCTGCTGATCCTCAGGGGCTGCACTGATCACCCGCTCGAGCGAAGATTGCGCACGCCTGAACATGAAATCGGCCTGCAGTCCCTGTGTCTGTTCCAGAAAACCCCGTAACTCGACAACTCGAGGGCTTCCTTCCTGCTCCAGAAAAGCACTCCGGTCCGGCCAGGGTGCATCAAGCGGCTCCATTTCATCCAACCACTTCGGCAGCGTGGTTCCTCGCTTTCGCATAAAAGCAATCAGCTCCGGAAAGCTCTCCACAAACCGGCCATCAACGTCCTTCGGATACCAGATGAAGTGCCCTATTCCCAATGAGGGAAAGGCTTCGCCCTGATTCCAGTGGACCAGGCACACAATCTTGCCTGCGCATTCATTCTGGAAGATCTTTTGTCCGACTTGTTGAAGCTGGGTGTCGGTCAGTTTTAGTTCGGATAATGGTGTTTCTTCCGTGCAGCCGCTAACTGATAACGAAAATGCCAGAATCACCGCCAATGTGAGCAGGGCTAGACGCATTCCGGGCAAACCTTGTTTAACGCAGTCAAATCGCCTGCTCTCTGTTCAAGCAATATGTTCAATTAAAAAGCCTCTCAGGAAAGTAAACGCATCGCCGCAGCTTTCGCCTTGCTGGCCGCTTCGGCATCGCTCAGCACGTGGGCATGTACGATGGCACCTTCCTTGAGTATTGCCAGCGTGTCGGACGCAGACTGAATGGCCGCATCTCCGGCAATCACGAGCGACGCATGGTATCGAATCAACTCCATGATCGCTTGTTTGTGTCGGGAGCACTGCTGGTGAATCGGATGTTCAGGGTCGCCGAACTCAGCACTCACATTGATAAAAAAACAACCGTGGAAAGGCTGCATCTGGTCATCCCGCCCATTAAACCAGTCATCAAGCGCATCGAATATCGCGCGGATGGCTTCCATTCCCTCCGTAACAGCATCGATCCTGCTTTTCAGCCAGGCGGTAAATCGCTGATCGCGATAATCCACCGTCGCAGCCACTAACTCATCCTTGCTTTCGAAATGATGATAAAGCGTCTTCTTGGCAATGCCGGACTCTGCGAGCACCCGGTTAATACCCACGGCGTGCACACCATGTTCATAAAACAAGGTAAAGGCTACCGAAACCAGCTGCTCTCGCTTATCCATTCGCACTCCACCTTTCAAATTTCATGTTGTGATATTGACACCTGAAGACAGACCTGTCTACCATAAAAGTAGACAGATCAGTCTACATCTCACAAGAGACTAAAAATGCGAAAACAACTGAATCTATATCAATACAAAGCGCCGTTCTTGGCGGGCGTAGGTGCAACCGCGTGTATCACCGCTCTCAGTCTATTGGGATCACTCAATACCGCCATTTGGCTCATGGCACCTTTCGGTGCAACCATGGTCATCCTGTTCGGATTACCCTCCAGTCCTCTTGCGCAACCCCGCAACATCGTGGTGGGTCATGTACTTACAACGGCCGTTGGCTTGCTGGTGGCGACATTGATGGGTGTGCATGCCTGGTCGCTTGGAATAGCGGTGGGTTTAGCAGTCACACTAATGCTGGTAACTGATACCACACACCCACCGGCCGGCGCGAATCCGTTGCTAATCATGGTCGCGGGCGAGGACTGGCACTTTCTGATCACACCGGTCGCGATCGGAGCTCTGGCAATAGTCGCTTTTGGCGTGGTCTATCATCGGGGAATTTCGGGGCAACGCTATCCAATGCGCTGGTTTTAAGGCGAGGTTTAAGGATGCCAAAGGCCTGCCCCGATGCCACTGGGCAGGCCTTTGGCATCTAAGTTCTTAACATCCATCGTTTTAATGCTGATTTTTCAAGCTTCGCTTGGAGCTTATTGAGCGCCGCGCCCCCCCCAACCAGGCTCCTATCACAATCCCCAAGAGCGCCATTATCAACATGAGAATCACGAACAACGCCCCCTGAGCAATACTTGGCCAGCCGTGGGAACCACCAAACAAACTGCTGAGAAACGGCAAAAGCCCCGGAAACACGGCACTCATTAAAATGCATGTAAGTACCCCAAAACCTCCCCCCCCCAAGAAGCCCTGAGAACAATGTCACCACTGTGATTTTTAGCACGCTATTCCTTATAATTGGCGGGCGTTTGCATTAGATTCACTATACTTAACTGCATTATGAATACCGCTCTCTGGTGCAGAAATAGCTACTGTTTTACTACCTCGATTAAATTGCATAATCTTCTACTGCAACAACTAAGGCTGTGCAGCTATCCGTGTTTTTAGGGGCTACAGCCACTGATCTACCCGGCTTTCGCCGCAAAACATGTCATCATGTGTGCCAACTCTTGTCATGTGAAAACAATGCCGGTCACCGCTTCACCCCCAGCATGCCATTCTCCCGCACCTGAACCCCCTTCAACAGCCCCACAATTACATCCGTGCCGTTCATCGGAGCCATTTCCGGGTAGTCTTCCATGTCGATCTTGCCGCTGATTTCCAAGTGGGCTCTCTCAATGCTGTTGAGCTTAGTGTCGGTGCTAACCCAGCGGAATTCGCGGACCTTGTCGCTGTATTTACCGCTGCTGGTAAACAACTTGCCCTCGCGTCCCACAACTTTCATGCTGGTTGAAGCGAAGAAAGACAGCAGGCCACTGTTTCGGCTTAATTCCTGATCAAGACCAGACTCGCTGGAATAGTGATGCGAGGATACCTTCAAATTTGAACCTTTCCCGTTGTAGAACTTGACGGCGTAATCTTCGCTTTCCGGCGCGATTTCGCTGTGAACTGTAAACTCACTATCCAGACACACCCCAGGTTGGATGTGAGGCCAAGGCAGGTAGCGGACATGATTTGCCCGTTCCTGCATTTTCGCCAAGCGGTCGCGAAAGATAGCTTTGTAGTCTTCTTTGTCACGAGAAATGACACCTTTTGAAGCGCCTCCTGAAATCGCTATTGCAATATCTTTGTCTGGGTAGTCTTTGAGGAAGAAGCTGTAGAAACCATGTTCGGTTTCGGGGTCATTCATTAGTTCTCGATCATCGGAATAATAAACAACCGTTTTCAACTCGCCATCCAGCGACTTGTGAATATATCCTGTCTTACCCATGTCCTCTTCACGCTTCCCTTCAACGTGTTTCAGCCATTGTTCCACACGGTTATCGCCCCTAAGTACACCATCCAAGTGTTCGACATCCGAGTTGGGGTAAGTCGTCACGCCTATATCGGGCTCGCTGTAAGACGCCAAAATTTGCTTCATATCGGTCGGCAACTCCAGTTGATAACGCCCGGCGCAGTGCTGGGTAAACTGGAAATCAGGCGTTTCAGTGCTGGTATCCAAATCAGTCATGCTCGCTCCGTGCGTTATCAGGCTAAAAAAGATCAAGGTTGTCGTCAGCAGGTGTGCGTATACAGATGGCATTCAGCCTCCCAGTTTACTGTGAATATCTGGTATCCACGATTGCAGTTCGGCCAGAACAAGGTCTCGGACATAAGGGCAATTGTAAAAGCCTTGGTGTTCCTCCGTAGCTTCGAGCGGTAGCTTTTTGAGACCAGCGGATGAGGTAGGGTACTTGCCTGCGCCCGCATGAACGGTGCCATCACCAGGTGCGCTTTCTCCCGCAATCGTAAAAGCGACGGTATCAAGTCGAGGGATCCTGGCCGCCATTGCCTCATTAGGATGATGATTCCTCATCTGTTCCACTTCGCTCTTGAAACGAGCTTCATCTTCGGGTCCAAAGAGCTTCACCGTGCCATCACCAAAAAACAGAGAGTGGTTTTCGTGGCTGTTGACCGCCCACTCATCCGCTTCACCGTCAGGAGCACCATCGCCCACCCATACACAACGGTCGAATGCTTTGTCGTGGGTGCTAATACTGAAGATAAGAGAGCTAGTAGCATGGAATTTGTCGGATAACTGATTATGGAAAGACCTGCATTTTCCTATACGACTTACGAAGCTTTTCTTGTAGGCCTTTAAGTCACTCGCTTCCACCATGTCTTTCGCAAGTTCAGGAGCAAGCAAGATGGGCTGCACCATGCTGTACCAATTATCGAATTGGGAATAAAAATTAAAGATGCCCGAGCCATAGCCGACGTCCAACACATCACCGCCGTCTCCATCCTCGGTATCCAAAAACAGCCACTCATCTGTATTCTCAGCTGTGCGATAAAGCTGGTTCGGCAACAGCTCAAGCCCACCTTGGCAATAGCCCAGAATAGCCGTCATATCGGCTGCGTTTTTACCCAGTATTAGCTTGGCGCCACCGGACTGCCCGGCGCGGAGTTGCTTGTAAGTCGATGGGCTGCCATGAGTAGGCATGGCACCGTGTATCACTGACTCAACCTCAGATTCAACACCCGACAGGGCAAACGCCGACCGGCCGGCGTAGCCGCCCATGGAGTGAGTCACCATGATAATTTTGACATCGCAGTCACTGATGCCACGCTCATCCTCCGCCACAATTTTCTGCCGGATTTCCGAAAGGCGGTCTTTAATGCGGTTGCCGGCTTCTTCGTTACTCAACATCCAGTTGTAGCCAATCGCATATACCGGGAAGCGTAACCCGGAGTAGTCCCGAGACAACTCGCCGCCTTTGTTTTCCAAGTAACGAAGAAAACCACCGTAACTGTCCCAGTGGACTTCACCCCAACCGCGATCGCGTTTGTCTTCCACCTGAGCCGGCGGCACAGACGTATACACTTCGAAATAACGGTCGGTACCTTTATCAATATCCAGTAGATCGTCTTTGCGGTCGTAAGCAGGCCCGCCTTCCTTATCATTCACCAACAAGATCTTTCGGTCGCTGGGGCCGGCCCACAACAGGTCGCTCACTCGAGGATAGATATAGGCCTTGCGACGAGCCTTTCTGCCAAATTCCTCAACGCTATCCCAACCGGATTTGGTGTCGATCCAGCGGCGTTGGAACCACTTTGCCAGGCTCTCCCAGTTGCTGTCTTGGTCAGTGGTCTGGGCCGCGTCCATTTCAGCCTCACGCGCTTCGCGCTCGGCAATAGCCGCGCCCGAAGTATGGTTGCCAGCGCCAGCGGCCGGATCCCAAACGGAGTCGCCGGTATCCCTGTTCATCAGCCGCGTGCCCATAATGCCAGGGATGAATACCAGCGCCACAACGCCCGGGCGGCATTTACACTCTTCACTGCAACTCATTTGCGCACTCCTTGTGCTCTTGAGCCTGTTGGTGCTCTTTAGCCCACTCCAAAAGACGTTCAACCCGAAACGATTCAAGAGCGCCAGAGGTCAGATAGCCCAGAGGCGCCTCGTGATTCAGCGCATCGGGAACGTAGTGCAGCGCTTCAACAAACAGCATCAGGGTGTCTTTATGGGTAATGCCGTAAGTGGCCGCGTGCTGACACTGTTGGTCCAGCCTTGCTGCGCAGCTCTCCCAGTCCTGGGGGGGCGCGGGCAGGCTCAACAGGTGACGCGCCAGGGTATAGCGCCGAATGAGTTGCTGCTGGCCGGGCATGCGGTCCAGTTCGGCCTGAGTGAGTGACCATAGACGGCTCATGCGACGGTCACGCCGCTGTCGCCCTGCACGACTTTGCCGCCGTGCCCGGTGGCACCGCCCTGCAGCATCACCGGTATGCCGTTAACGGTCAGTGCCGGCGCACCCTGAACAAGGGGGTCCGGGCCGCCGGCCTGGCATTGGGCTATGTGGCCCTGTAAGGCCACCGGGACGCCATTGACGGTAAAGCCGCTGTCGCCCTGTTTAATCGGGCCGCCCACATGGGGGACGGTGCCGGTGACCATCGGGCAGAGGTGTTGGTGTCCTTTGAGTGCGACGGGGATGCCCATTAGCTTGCCTCCTTGCAAGGGACGGACTGGCATAACACGTCCCCGCTGTTGTCATCCTGCTGCCAGACGTTCCAGTGATCAGCGCTGTAGAACGGGTTCAGGTCGGCATGGATCAGCCGGGTAATCGGTGCCATAAAGGCGTGGCGCCGCTCGGAAGCGCTGTCTGTCAGATAGGGGTAAAGCACACGCGGGTCGTACCAGCGAAAACGGGTGATGTCGCCAGATGGCAAGCCAGCGTATAGGCGGGCGCGAAGCAGCTGTATCAAGGTATCTGTTGGCATGTCAGACCCCAGCCAGAGCGTGCCGTGGCCTAGCGGATCTTTTTTCAGGCACAGTTCGATAAGCGCCCGGTTGTCTGTCATGTCGACCAGCCAGGGGCCATTATCGGCGAGGCTGGCATCGGGCTGACTGAAAAGACTATGGGCCGGCAGCTCCGCACCTTTGGCAAACCAGACAGGCTCGGGGCAGAGAGCGGCGTCTAGCACCACCCATTGCAGGTTCTGATCCATCAAATAGTCGATTTTTAAGTCCTGGCTCATACGCCCTCTCCGCAATCACCACACAGATCGACCAGCGGTGTGCCTTCCTCGGCGGCGCTCTTGAGGGTGCTGAGCTGGGACACAGAGCCAGTTGCCACCGCCACTGGCCCGTTCAGTTTGATGGAGGGGGCGTCAATGCTGACGCCGCCGGAGTCAATGGTGATCTTGCCAGCCGGGCCTTGAATAACGACCTTTTCGCTGCCGTTCAAGGTCAGGTTTTTAGTGTGAACGAGGGCACTCTCGCCGGCCTCAATCAGGACCTTGCCTTGTACTTTTTCCGAGTAGTGGCCGCCCACCTCCAGATCATGGTTGGCCCGGCTAATGTCTTCGCGTCGGTCGGTCACTTCCATGCGGTAGTGGCGCCCGATGGTTGTAAAGCGATCACGAACGACGTCCAGCTTCTGATCCTGGCCAATTTTGAAGGTCTGATCACGCTTGATCTCGCCAAACTCATCACGCTCAACAGTAAGATGCTGGTCGTTGCCGATGTTCTTGGTGCGATCATTCCCCACGGTGTATTGCTGATCATTGTTGATTTCAAGCGTGTGGTCTTTTTGGGCGCGCAAGTAGACCAGCTCTTGCTTGTGTTGGTCTTCAAAGCTCAGCTCATTGTGCCCCGGGCCCCCGTGAGTCTGGGTTTTCAATACGGTGCGGGTTTTGTTCTGGGGTAGCGTGTAGGGCGTGGCGTTAGTGGCGTGATAGGTTCTACCGGTAATGATCGGCTGGTCGGGATCGCCGTCCAGAAAGCTGACGATCACTTCATGGCCAATGCGCGGCACGGCCATGAAACCGTAATTGCCTCCCGCCCAGCCCTGACTGACCCGAAGCCAGGCGCTGCTGTGCTCATCCTGTCTGCTGTAGCGGTCCCATGGAAAGCTGACTTTGACCCGACCGTATTGATCACAGTGAATTTCTTCGCCCGCAGGGCCCGTAACGATGGCAATCTGAGGCCCATCCATTAAAGGGCGAGTCGCCGGTCGCGGTCGCCAGGTCCGATCGGCGGGTATGGCGTCGAAGATGTTGTTATAGGTGGTTGGCTCACCGCCGCTTTCTTCTTCCAGTGCCTGTGGTTGCTTGCCGCTATGCGTCACTGCCGTGATGAGCCAGTCGCGGTTATGGCTGTCGGTCTCGTGGTCGGTAAGCGGTATTTTGGCACCCGCGGTGAAGTCGGCCCGATTACTCGCGCCACTGGCAACGCTGGTGTCATTGCGCAGGCTGTCGAGGCGGGTCTGGGTAAAAGGTTTGCCGCTGGCGTCCTGCTTGAACCGCCCGGGATAATCAAAGTGCTGGTAATCAGGCCGCTGGTCCTGAGCATCGGCCGCCTGTTGCTCGTGCATGAGCGGATAAGCAGGGTTTTTGAAGGTGTAGTCTTTGAGTGCGACGCCGGCAACGGCCACCTTCTCGCGGTAGCTGAAACGAAACACACAGGGCTCACGGCTGCTGCCGCCGGCACGTCCGTTATAGGCAGCTGGTTCAAGCTGCGGGGCTTCGCGGTGGTGGTCTGACACCGCAATGGGGTGTTGATTGGCACCATGATCAAACCGGTAGTGCCAGCCTTCTTCTGCGGCAAGCCGATGGAAAAAATCGAAGTCGGTTTCCCGGTGCTGTACGCAGTACTCGCGCTCTTCTGCGGCCTGGATAACGTCAAACCGTGTGTCAGCAATGCCGCGCTCTTCAAGCAAGGTTTGCAGGATATCCTGACTATTTTGCTGCTGGAAAATCCGGCTGTTCTGGATCAGCGACAGGCGCCAGAGCGCCGGTTTTATCACAAAATCGTAACGGGTTCGGCGATGCCCGGTATCGCCCCGACTGAACTCTGCGACCACTCCATGAAATCGGCGCTGTTTTTCACCGCCTTCGAAGACGATCAGTTCGGCTTCCTGGTCAAGCACATCGGCTACGGCGATGGCCGCGTCCGCACTGTACAAGGAGAGTGTCAGTTTGTAAGTTGCCGAGAGCGCTTCGTTTAACTCAAACTCGTAGACAACAAAGGTATCGTCAGGCAATGATCCGATGCGTGCCGAAAACTGCAAACCCGTGGGCTGATTCATTTCTTGCATCCTTTCAAGTACGGTCTTGCACGTCCTGGCAAGACTCGATTCATTCGTCTCAGGCTATACGTCGCCGGGGCCGCATGGTTATCGTGGGGAGAGCGGTTTTTACTCTTGGTACATCAGGCGTATGGAGGGACTCTTCATAACATTGACGGTAGGCTTTCACACCCAGCCGAATAAGCGCTAAAAACCGGAGGTGAGGTAAGTTTTCGTCGCGCTTGATGCTGAGAATGCTGAAGTTCGAGCCTTCCGGCACGCCGTCGAATTCGAGGCTCAGGCCATCCGAATGGCACACAGTGCGTCGTATCAGGTCAACAGACCAGCCAGAAATATGATGGGGCATGCTCTCAACTCCCTTGAGAACGAATCAATTTCTATCCATGTGCGCAAACATTAATCACTCAGGATGGACTTCGCAACCCTCTAGTGATTCAGCAGTGCAACTTTCTGGATCATTTAGCGAGCCTGACCATGGCGTCCGTCAGCTATGTCGACAGATACCAGATGACTTGCCTGACCCGCCTTCTTGACGGATCAGGCGCGGGATCAAAGCTTAACGATCAGCTTGCCCTTGTTTTCACCCGTGAAGAACAGGTTCAGGCCGGTCATTGCAGACTCCAGTCCCTCGAGGATATGAGAGCGGTATTTGATCTGCCCTTTCTGCACGTAGGGCGTGATCTTTTCCAGCAGCTGCGGCGTTTTGTGGCGATGATCCGGCATGGTGAAGCCCTTGATCGTCAAGCGCTTGCGGATAATGTTCATCCAGTTTGGACCAGCGCTGGGCTGCTTGGCGGTGTAGTCAGAGATCATGCCGCAGACTACGATGCGGCCATGGGCGTTCATGCGTTCGAATACACGGTGCTGAATCGGGCCCCCGGTGTTTTCGAAGTAAAGATCAATACCGTCTTTGGCCAGTTCATTCAGTTTGGCCCCGATATCGTCGGTCTTGTAGTTGATCGCTCCGTCGAAGCCCAGTTCGTTGACGATCCAGTCTGCTTTCTCGTCGGATCCGACAACACCAATGACTTTCAGGCCATCCGCCTTCGCCAACTGCCCGACGATGGAACCGACCGAGCCCGCGGCGCCCGAGACAACCAGGGTTTCACCCGGTTTCGGATCGCCTTCGCCATAGAGGCCCTGGGTTGCCGTCAGGCCGGGCAGTGCGAAAACGGACAACACCATTTCGGGATCAAGATTGGAATCGACCTTGTTGACGCCTTTGCCATCACTGAGCGCATATTCCTGCCAGCCAAACATACCCATCACCTGATCACCTTCGGCAAAATCAGGGTTGCGCGATTCAACCACTTTGCCCACGCCGGATGAACGCATCACATCGCCCAGCTCCACAGGCGGGATATAACTCTTGGTATCGGGCGACATCCAACCCAGCATCGCCGGATCCAGCGACATGTGGGTCTGTTTGACCAGGAATTGTCCGTCTTCCAACTGGGGCACTGTCTTTTCGACGACTTCAAACAGCTCCGGCCCAATGGATCCGGATGGACGTTTGACGAGATTGATTGCGGTATAAGTGCTCATAAACAGGTCTCTTTGGTCGAGTGCGTGTGTATACCACCATTATTGATGCCCATTTAGGTGCCTTAAAGTGCCATAAAAGCTAAACTTTATTGTCTTTAAGACAACAGTTGTGCGTTTAGCACTTTTAAAACCTACAAACAGGAGCCCCAATGGATCAGCTGCGCGCTATCCGGTACTTCGTAAAAGTCGCTGAAAGCGGCAGCTTCAGCCGGGCGGCGGAACATTTCGATGTGCCGCCCTCTTCACTGTCCCGCCGGGTTTCAGATCTGGAGGCAGCATTGGGCGCCACGCTGCTGAAACGCTCGACCCGCGTCGTAAAGCTCACGGAAATCGGTCAGCGTTACTATGCAGACGTTACCAACATTCTGCTTCAGCTTGAGGCCACCCACGAATCCATCAGCCAGTATCAAACCAGACCTATGGGGCAACTTCGCATCAGCAGCCTGGCAGGCTTTGGTGATACCGTCGTTCTGCCGCTGATGGACCGCTTCAGTCTGTTATATCCGGACATTACGCTGGATATCACGCTCAGCGATTCACTCAGTGTACTGGGGCGGGATGAAGTCGATCTGGCGATTCGCGGGGGCTTTGCGCCGGATGAGCGGGTTGTAGCCCACCGACTGATGGACAATGAGTTTATTGCGGTTGCCTCACCGGCCTATCTCGAACGCTACGGTACACCCACGCACCCATCCGAACTGCAGCACCACAAAGGCCTGTTCTTTCGAACGCCTAACGGCCCCAACCCCTGGATGTGCGAGCTGGATGGCCGTTGGCAGGAGGTATCGGCTCCGGCCGTTGCGATCAGCAATGCCGGACGCTGGCTGATACAACGGGCAGAACGGGGTGAAGGGATTCTGATGCTGCCACGCTGGACACTTGGGCCCGCGCTGAAAGCGGGCACGCTGGTGCCACTGGAGATGGATATTCCGCTCAAGGTAACCCGAAATCCGAATCTGGCGATCTATCTGCTATACCAGAAAACGCGGTATCAGGTACCCAAGATCAAAGTGGCAGTGGATTTTCTGATGCGCGAAATTCCGAATCAGTTGGCGCTTTGAGGCCGCTCAACACTCTCGGCTGAGCGGCCCCTGATCTACTGCTCCTGCATATAGGATTTCTTGTTGAGCCAGAGCACCCCGAGTGTGCACAAGGCTCCGGATAGCAGGTAAAAAGTGACCGCTGACAGGCCGAACTCTACCGACAGCCCCAGAGCGACCAGAGGCGCAAACGCAGCGCCAGCCAGCCAGGCAAGATCGGCCGTCAACGCAGCGCCGGTATAACGGTACCTGGGTTCAAAGTTCGACGTTACCGCGCCTGATGCCTGACCGTATGACAGTCCCAGCAGAATAAAGCCGATAATGATGAACGCATCCTGACCGAACTCACCGCCTCCGATCATCATCGGCACAAACCCGCTGAACAGGGCAATCAGGAAAGCCAGCGAGCCCAGCATGGTGCGACGCCCCACCTTGTCTGCCAGTTTGCCCGAAAGAATGACGCAAACAGCAGCAAGGGCCGCGCCGATAATCTGGATAATGAGGACATCGCTGACGGTTCGCTCGGAATACAGCGTCATCCACGACAACGGAAATACGGTGACCATGTGAAACAACGCATAGCTCGCCAGCGCAGCGAGTGCGCCGATCAGAATCACACTGCCCTGAGACTTGGTGAGACGCGTCACACTGGATGGCTCAAGTTCCTTTTCATCCAGCAATTCGGAATAGTCATCGGTGGCGACCAGACGCAACCGCGCAAACAAGGCAACCACGTTGATCGCGAAAGCGACGTAGAACGGGTAGCGCCAACCCCACTCAAGAAACTCTTTCTGGGAGACGTTGAGCAGCAGATAGGCAAACAGGCTGGCCGCCACCAGAAAGCCTACTGGCGCGCCTAACTGACCCAGCATCGCGTACCAGCCCCGACGGCTAGGCGGTGCATTGAGCGCAAGGAGCGACGGCAAGCCGTCCCAGGAGCCCCCGAGAGCAACGCCTTGAGCGATACGGAACAGCGATAACAAAATGACAGCGGCGAAACCGATGTCCTGATAACCCGGCAGAAAGGCGATACCCGCTGTCGCAACCCCAAGGGCAAACAACGCGACGGTCAGCTTCACTTCACGCCCAAAACGGCGCTGCAGTTTCATAAAGATAACCGTACCAAACGGTCGCGCGATGAACGCAAACGAGAAAATCAGGAACGAGTAAAGAATTCCTGTCAGCTGTGACTCAAAAGGAAAGAAAACAGCCGGAAAAACCAAAACAGACGCAATGGCGTAGACAAAGAAATCGAAATACTCCGACGCACGACCTATGCTGACGCCTATGGCGATCTCTCCGGGGGTGATCGGAGCATGGTCGTGAGCAACATCTGGGGGCATGGCACCACTTTGCACGTGGGTACTCGTCATGATCATCGCCTCTTTATTTGTCATTGTTGGCAATTGAACCTGCTATCGCTATCGCCTCTTCCTGATCAGTGTCCCCTCAAAGAGGGGGGGGGAGGACAAAGCGTCCAATCGCCGACTCAAATCAGATTTCGTACAATACGCAACTCTCAATCTCTATACTGGACCTGCTTGCATGTCTTTTCCAATACCTCGACGTGGATTATTTCTATTACCTCTCGCCCTCCTTGGAGGCTGTGACATGGTAGTAATGGACCCATCCGGTGATATCGCTTCCCAGCAAGCCCAGCTGATCGTTGTTTCAACGCTGCTGATGCTGCTGGTTATCGTGCCGGTTATCTTCCTGACTTTCTTCTTCGCATGGCGTTACCGTCAAAATAACACCGAGGCGACCTACGATCCCGAGTGGGATCACTCAACCAAGCTTGAGCTGGTCATCTGGGGTGCGCCACTGCTGATTATCATCGCGCTTGGCCTGATCACCTGGATCAGCACTCACAAGCTCGACCCCTACCGTCCGCTGGATCGCATTGACGCAGAGCGTTCGATTCCCGAAGGCGTTGAGCCTATGACAGTCGAAGTGGTCTCGCTCGACTGGAAATGGCTGTTCATCTATCCCGAACAGGGCGTCGCCTCGGTCAACGAACTGGTGACGCCGGTTGATGTGCCCATCCGCTTCCAGCTCACTTCCGCCCGGGCGATGAATTCGTTCTATATTCCCGCGCTGGCCGGCCAGATCTATACCATGCCCGGCATGCGGACAACGCTGAACGCGGTGATCAACGAAACCGGCACCTTCAAGGGCTTCTCTGCAAATTACAGCGGTGCCGGCTTCTCGCACATGAACTTCGAATACCATGGCGTGTCGGATGCCGACTTTGAAGAGTGGGTCAAGAAGGCAAGATCCAATGGTGGGACCCTGGACCGGGCCGAATACCAGGCGCTCGAGAAACCAAGCGAGAAGGATCCCGTCAGCTACTACGGCATGGTCGCCCCCGACCTTTACCACGCGATAATCAATCGCTGTGTTGAAGAAGGCAGTGTCTGTATGGATGAGATGATGTCTCACCATAGCCACAGCAAACAGGCAAGCGCGGACACCATAACGCCGAACCTCTGCCTGGCTGAGTCACAACCTGGCACCGCGGTAAACATCCCGTCTCCATTTATTCAAGAGACTGAAAATGCAAGATAATACTGACCTGACTACGCTAATCTTCGGTCGTCTCACCTGGGAGTCGATTCCGTATCACGAACCCATCCTGGTAGCGACATTCATCGCTGTCGCCATCGGCGGCATTGCTGTTCTTGGCGCCATGACTTACTACAAGTTCTGGGGCACCCTGTGGCGCGACTGGATCACCAGCATCGACCACAAGAAAATCGGCGTCATGTACGTCATCCTTGGCCTTGTCATGCTGCTGCGAGGCTTTGCTGACGCCTTGATGATGCGCGGCCAGCAGGCCATGGCGTTCGGTGATTCAACCGGCTACCTGCCGCCCGAGCACTATGACCAGATCTTCACCGCCCACGGCGTGATCATGATCTTCTTCGTTGCCATGCCACTGGTCACCGGCCTGATGAACTATATCGTGCCTCTGCAGATCGGTGCCCGCGACGTTGCCTTCCCTTTCCTGAACAACTTCAGTTTCTGGATGACCACTTTTGGCGCCATGCTGACCATGATTTCCCTGTTCATCGGTGAGTTCGCCAAGACAGGCTGGCTGGCTTATCCGCCACTCTCCGGCATCCTCGGCAGTCCGGGGGTCGGCGTTGACTACTACATATGGTCACTTCAGATAGCCGGGATAGGCACATTACTATCCGGCGTCAACCTGATAGTGACCATCGTTAAAATGCGCGCACCGGGCATGTCCCTGATGAAAATGCCTGTCTTCACCTGGACAGCGCTGTGCACCAACGTCCTGATCGTTGCGGCCTTCCCGGTTCTGACCGCTGTTCTGGGCATGCTGTCCATGGACCGCATGCTGGGCACCCATTTCTTCACGAATGATATGGGTGGCAACATGATGATGTATGTCAACCTGATCTGGATCTGGGGCCACCCTGAAGTCTACATCCTGATTCTGCCGGCATTCGGCATCTTCTCTGAAGTGGTCGCCACCTTCTGCAGAAAGCGTCTGTTTGGCTACACCTCCATGGTCTACGCGACGGTGGTCATCACCATCCTGTCGTACCTGGTGTGGTTGCATCACTTCTTTACTATGGGATCCGGCGCCAGCGTTAACTCGTTCTTCGGGATAACAACGATGATTATCTCGATACCGACCGGTGCGAAGATATTCAACTGGCTGTTCACCATGTACCGCGGTCGTATTCGCTTCGAACTGCCGATGATGTGGACCATCTCGTTCATGATCACCTTCGTTATCGGTGGCATGACAGGCGTTCTGCTGGCTGTTCCATCTGCGGACTTTGTGCTGCACAACAGCCTGTTCCTGATCGCCCACTTCCACAACGTGATCATCGGTGGTGTGCTGTTCGGTATGTTTGCCGGCATCAACTTCTGGTTCCCGAAGGCATTCGGCTTCAAGCTCGATACCTACTGGGGCAAGTGGTCATTCTGGCTGTGGACCATCGGCTTCTACGTCGCCTTTATGCCGCTTTACGTTCTGGGCCTGATGGGCGTGACGCGTCGCCTCAGCCAGTTTGCTGATCCTTCACTGCAGATCTGGTTCCAGGTCGCCGCATTCGGCGCCGTACTGATCCTGGGCGGCATCCTGACGTTCATCATCCAGCTGGTGGTCAGTTTCCGCCGTCGCGAAGCTCTGAAAGATGTGACCGGCGATCCATGGGAAGGCCGCACTCTGGAGTGGTCAACATCGTCACCACCGCCAGAATACAACTTCGCTTTCACCCCGGTTGTGCACGATACCGATGCATGGGCTGACATGAAAAAGCACGGTTACGAGCGTCCGAAGGACAATTTCGTACCGATTCATATGCCCAAAAACACAGGCGCCGGTTTTGTTCTGGCAGCCCTGAGCTTCATCTGTGGCTTCGCTCTGATCTGGCACATGTGGCCACTGGCCTGGCTGTCATTCGGCGCCATTGTGATTAGCGCGATTGTTCACACGTTTAACTACAACCGTGACTACCATATCCCCGTGGAAGAAGTTGTCCGCGTAGAGGATGAACGCACACGTTTGCTGGACGGGTATGCCTGATATGACAACCACTACCGCCGGCACGAACAAAGTTCTGCCAAGCACTCACTTCTACGTTCGGGAACATCATCCCGAGCAAGGCACCCTGCTGGGGTTCTGGCTCTACCTGATGAGCGATTGCCTCATCTTCGCGAGCCTGTTTGCCACCTACGCTGTATTGGGCCAAAGCTTTGCCGGCGGCCCAAGCGGCAAGGAAATCTTTGAACTGCCACTGGTGGCGCTCAACACCGGTTTCCTGCTGATTTCATCGATTACCTACGGGTTCGCGATGCTTCAGATGCAGCGTAAGCGTGTTAATGCCACGCTTATGTGGCTGGCTATAACCGGCCTATTCGGTGCGGGCTTTATCGGCCTTGAACTCTACGAGTTCACCCACCTGATCCACGAAGGCTTTGGCCCGCAGCGCAGTGGCTTCCTGACCGCGTTTTTTGCGCTGGTCGGCACCCACGGCCTGCACGTCACCTTCGGCATTATCTGGCTGATCACGCTGATGATTCAGGTCAAACGATTCGGCCTGACCGCGGAGAACGGCCGCCGCCTGATGTGCCTGTCGATGTTCTGGCACTTCCTGGACGTGGTCTGGATCGGCGTTTTCACCTTCGTCTACCTGATGGGAGTTTTGTGATGAGCGAACATAATGCACACCCGGCTCATGGCGACGACCATAATCATGGTCACGATCATCATGACGACCACGCCAGTCACGGCAGCCTGAAGGACTACACCATCGGGTTTGTGCTGTCGGTAATCCTGACAGCCATCCCCTTCTGGCTGGTGATGGACGATGTCATCGCAGATCCCGGCGTGACCGCCATTGTGATTCTGGCCTTTGCTGCAGTCCAGATCGTCGTTCACATGATCTACTTCCTGCATATGAACACGGAGTCAGAAGGCGGCTGGAATATGCTGGCGCTGATCTTCACCGTGATGCTGGTCGCGATCACCCTGATCGGCTCTATCTGGGTTATGTACCATCTGAACACCAATATGATGCCCGGCATGATGTCCGAGCCCACCCAGAAGATGTAATGGTTAATCAGCCGCACTCCGGCCCTGCCTCGTCACCCGGCGACGCAGGGCCACTTCCCCACTCGGTGACCAAGGTCGCCGTTTGGGCATTTCTCATACTTCTCGTCTTTGCCGGCTTTCTGGCACTCGGTACCTGGCAGGTCCAACGCCTGCACTGGAAACTCGATCTGATCGAGCGGGTTAATCAACGGGTCAATGCCCCTGCTGTAGACGCACCCGGCCCTAAAAAATGGCCAGACATTACCGCAAAAAGCGATGAATACCGGCATATCACAGCGACTGGCACACTCCTCTACGACCTTACGGCCCGGGTTCAGGCAACAACGGAGCTTGGCGGCGGTTTCTGGCTGCTGACACCACTGAAGCAGGCTGATGGTTCCATCATTCTCGTCAACCGCGGCTTTGTGTCGACCGGCACAACAGAATCACCCAAGCCGAAGAAGAACGAGGCAAACGGGATGCCCCAGGTCACCGGTCTGCTGCGTATAACAGAGCCCGGTGGTGGCTTTTTGAGGGACAATGATCCGGCAGCTGATCGCTGGCATTCCCGCGATGTCGCCGCTATTGCGGCGTCACGGGGGCTCACCCAGGTTGCACCCTATTTCATTGATGCCGATGCAGGGCCAAACCCACCGGATCTCAATGCGCTGAAAACGACCTGGTCAGAGCCTGTAGGGGGCCTCACCGTGATCTCGTTCCACAACAACCACCTTGGCTACGCGTTCACTTGGTATACTCTCGCACTGATGGTGGCCGCAGGCGGTTTGTGGGTTGGCCGTGAAGAGCGCCGGCGCTGGCGTCGCCGTGCAGCGTCCAATTCCAGCAGTCACACCTCCCCGGAGCAGCCAGGTGACTGATTCCGCCAACACTCTGGCAAGCGAGAGCAGTTTGAAATCACGTTGGATAGCCGCTCATGGCGCAGGCATTTCGGGCGGCCGCAAGAACATGCAACTCCTCATCCAGTTACGCTGGATTGCAGTTGTCGGACAAATCACAACCATTTCGGTCGTCAGTCTGGCTTTCGGCTTCAAGCTCCCGCTACTGCCGATGATGACGGTTGTCGCCTGGCTGGTCATTTTTAACCTGTTCAGCCAGTGGCGTCTGGGCGCCGAACAAGCCGTGACCAACCGCCAGCTGTTCTCCGCCCTGCTGCTGGACGTTGTCAGCCTGACACTGCAACTGTATTTCAGTGGCGGCGCTACCAACCCGTTTACCTTCCTGTATCTGCTTCAGGTCATCCTGAGCGCGGTCTTGCTTGAAGTCTGGTCGACCTGGATTGTCGTCGGGATTGCCGGGCTTTGCCTGTCGGGCCTGGCCGTGTTTTACATTCCGCTGCACCCTATGGTCGACAGCACTCACCCCTACTCTGCCCTATATGTGGAGGGCATGTTGATCAGCTTCCTGCTGAACGCCGTTCTGGTCGCTGTTGTGATTACCCGTATCACCCGCAACATGCGTTCCGGCGACGCCCAACTGGCCGATATGCGACAACGAGCAGCTGAAGAAGAGCACATTGTCCGAATGGGCTTGCTGGCTTCCGGCGCAGCCCATGAGCTTGGCACGCCGCTGGCAACTTTGTCGGTCATTCTGGGAGACTGGCGGCGAATGCCTGAACTCGAGCACAACGCCGAAATGCAGGAAGAAATCACCGAGATGCAGACACAGCTTCAGCGCTGTAAAACCATTGTCAGCGGCATCCTGCTGTCGGCCGGCGAGACGCGGGGTGAGTCATCGATGAAAACCACGCTCTGCACGTTTCTGGATGATCTTGTGCACGAGTGGCGTGCAATCAGGCCTATTGAGGTTTTTCTTTACGACAACCGCATTGAAGCCGACGTGCCTGTGGTTTTTGATACCGCGCTGAAGCAGATGATCTGGAACGTTCTTGATAACGCCCTTGAGGCCTCACCCCACTGGGTCAGGCTTGATGTCAGCCGCGAGAACGACACCCTCGGACTAGTTATCACGGATACCGGCCCGGGCTTCCCCTCGGCTATGCTGGCCGAGTTCGGCAAGCCTTACCAGTCGAGCAAAGGCAGGCCTGGCGGAGGCTTGGGCCTGTTTCTCAGCGTCAATGTTGCCCGTACACTGGGCGGTACGGTGACCGCGCGCAATCGCCCGGAAGGCGGCGCAGTGGTGCAATTGACCCTGCCTCTTGTGGCGATATCTCTCGAACAGGACCCAAGACATGGTATCTGAACGATTGCTGCTGATAATCGAAGATGACGAAGCATTTGCCCGCACACTGGCGCGTTCTTTCCGCCGCCGGGACTATGATGTACTGATCGCCTCCACCCGCGACGACGCCGTCGAGCTGCTCAAACAACATTCTCCGGGTTATGCGGTGGTGGATCTCAAGTTAAGCGGCAGCTCCTCGGGGCTCGAATGTGTGCAGCTACTGCACCAACACGACCCCAAAATGCTGATTGTCGTACTAACTGGATTTGCCAGCATCAACACGGCTGTCGAAGCCGTCAAACTGGGCGCCTGCCAATACCTCGCAAAACCCTCGAACACTGACGATATCGAAGCGGCTTTCGGCCATGTGGCGGGCTCGGGCGAAGTAGAACTGACTAACCGCCCTACCTCCATCAAAACCCTGGAATGGGAACGCATTCATCAGGTACTGGCCGAAACTGACTTCAATATTTCCGAAACCGCTCGTCGGCTCGGCATGCACCGCCGCACGCTGGCCCGGAAGCTGGAAAAACAGCGAGTCAAATAGGCTAAACCTCAAACCCGTGCCCCCATGCTCCGCAATGGCGGCTTCCCCTATACCGAAATGCATCACATTTTCCGCTTGTCATTTATTACACATATAAACTACATTTAGTTCACACGTGTAGTAAATGGCAAAACAAATGGATCAGCGACTTTTCTATCTTCTCAATATCGCCCGTCACAAGGTGTACAAGTATGCAGACCAACAGAGCGAGGATGCGCTCGGGGTCTCAGTCACCCAGCTCGGCGCGCTAATGTTGATCGATCAGGATGATGGCTGTCTTCTCAAGGATGTTGCCAAGCGGCTCCACCTCAACAATTCAGCCCTTACCGGGTTGGCCACGCGCATGGTACAGAACGGGCTTGTAGAGCGTCGCGCCTGCGACAAAGACGGTCGCGCATCCCGCCTGCATCTGACCGAATTGGGGCGCAGCAAGATCGAAGAGGCCAAGCCACTGATCACGCAGTTGAATGCCGTTCTGAAAGAAGGCTTCAGCGAAGACGAGGTGCAGGTCATTCTGCGTTTTCTAAACCGCCTGGTCACCGCCTTCTAACCCGATAAGCCTTCAGGAGCCTCCATGTCAGCTCAGGAACAATCAATCGTCCAGAACGATTTTCAGACCCTTTCGCTGAATACACCGGCCGGTCACAAGATCAGCCTGCGCCTGTTTGCTGCCGATCGGCCCCGCTCGGTCGTCATCATCGCCGGCGCCATGGGCATCGCCCAGCGCTACTATGAAAAGTTTGCCCGCTATCTGTGCTCGCAGGGGTTTACTGCCATCACCTTCGATTATTTCGGTATGGGGGCATCCCTCGAGACGCACCTGCGGGAGTGCGATACCTCGGTAATTGAATGGGCGACGGAAGACTGCAACTCGGTGATCGGCTTTGCCCGCGAGCATTATCCTGAGCTTCGGTTGCAGTGGATTGGCCACAGCGTGGGCGGGCAGTTACTGGGCATGACACCTCGCGTCAACGAGCTAGATAATATTGTGACGATGGCGTGCGGCAGTGGCTACTGGCTTCAGAATTCGCCACCGACCAAGCGTGTGGCGTGGCTACTCTGGTATGTACTGGCTCCGATCAGCGTGCCGCTTTGCGGCTACTTTCCCGGCGTTCGGCTGAAAATGGTAGGCGACCTTCCGGCCAACGTGATGCGCCAATGGCGCCGTTGGTGCCTGAACCCGGGATATGCCGTTGGGGCCGAAGGCACCGTGATACGCAATCAGTTTGCTGCCGTTACTGTCCCCATCACCTCTGTCGCTTTTACCGATGACGAGATGATGTCCCGGCACAACGTGGAATCCCTTCACAGCTTCTACAGCAACGCGCCCCTCACCCTGAAGCGCATAGCGCCGCAGGATATCGGCGAGCAGCACATTGGTCATCTGGGCTGGTTCCGCGAACGCTATCGCGAGTCCATCTGGGCGGGGCAATTGCTGCCGCTGCTCAGCTGAGCAGCGGCCTCTATCAAAGGGTAAACACGATTCGGCCGCCGCCACTCCCGGTCCAGGCCGTCTCGACATTCGTCAGTGGCACTGCCATGGCATCAACCTGCAGGTTGGCAGAGTGAATGACTTTGAACATCTCACCAATGCATTTGACCAGCGCTGCATTGGAGACGCTACCAAGGCCACTGCCCATCAATTCAAGCCCGCTGCTACGTAACGCGGCGGCAGGCAAATCAATGACGGCACCCCCCAAACCTCCGATATTCACGAAACGGATCCGTCTTGCGGCTTCACCCTCGGCATGATCAGCAGCAGCTGTCATCAGCGCCACGGCCGTTGGCCCCCACAGGTAATCAAGCACCACATCGACGCCTTCGGCGATTTCCCTGCGGAAGCTGTCCGTCAAAGCCTCAGGTGATTGGGCCAGCGGCACAAAGGTATCAGCGCCCAATGCCAGCAGCTCAGCCTCATAGTCCGGGTTGCGTCCGGTTGCAATCACCCGACCGGCACCCAATTGTTTCGCGATCTGAATAGCCAGCCTGCCGGATGCGCCTGTGGCACCATTGACCAGAACCGACTCGCCCTTCTTCAGAAACGCACGTTCGGTCAGCGCGGCCCAGGAAGACATTCCCGGATTGGCGATTGCCGCAGCCATAACGTTATCGACTTCGTCCGGTAACGCCACGGTATAGTCTTTCTGGACAGCAACCTTCTCCGCCATTGCGCCAGCCGGTGCTTTCGGGAACGCAAAGTACACCCGTTGCCCGTTCTCGAGCGTCCCCACGCCATCAACTCCCGGAACAAAAGGCACCGTGGGGCTACTGTAGTGTTTGCCCAATGACTGAGCCCGAACCAGCTGACTTAATGCTGCGGCAGCCACTGTCACCACCACTTCATTGTCACCGGCAATGGGGTCATCGCATTCGGTGTATCGGGGCGGACGTTTGTAATCTTCCACAATGGCAGCTTTCATTTGTCAGCTCTCCTCCAATAATCCGTGACGCAGCCCTTGCTGCGAAATTGTGAAAGCAATTATGGCACGGGTACTGACGCTGCCACTCTATTCGTCAGCCGTCGCGATGCTCTGGAGCAAGATTCTGCCCGTCGGATGACGATCACTTTCACACTCAACGAGACCTGTCGCCAGGTACGGGCTATGCTTAAGGCGTCTCTCTGAATCAAGGGACGGCAACATGAACAAATCACCACTGGACAAAAGATCACTTATCTTTCAGTTTGTTGCAGAAATATCACCCTGTTTTCCGCTTTGGACCTGGCGGCGCATTCGGCTTTCAGGGAGCGCCCCGGCGGGCAGTCTTTTAGAGTCATAATCAGAGGTTTCCGGATCTGATCCGATGAGTTATCCGTCTGACATTATTATTTGCGAGTACTGCGATTCGGCCTACCACAGGCCACAACTCGCCCGTAACCAGAAAGCGACCTGTCAGCGTTGCGGCGGCATCATTGCGCGTCACCGGATGCTTTCGATTGACCAGGCTCTGGCTCTGAGCGTGACAGCGGCGCTGATGATGGCGGTCGTATACTTTGTCCCGGTGCTGTTCATTCGGGTTCAGGGGCAAGTGCACTCTGCCACCCTTCTGGATGCAAGCCTTGCGCTGGCTCAAGGTCCGATAGGCCTTATGGCGTTGACGGTTGCTTTCGCGACCCTGACGGTGCCGATGCTGCAGGTTTCGATGATGACCTGGCTATTTGCTTTTGCCCGTAAGCATCAGCGGGCACCCGGCTTTCGTTGGCAGATGCGCGCGCTGGAAGCATTGCGCCCCTGGAGCATGCTTGAGGTATTCCTGCTCGGCGCGCTGGTCAGCGTCGTGAAACTGTCGGGGCGACTGGATGTCTTTCCGGCAGTCGGCCTGTTTGCTCTGGCCGCGCTGAGTATGTTGATCATCGGCCTGGCGGG
>TARA_R100001440_G_scaffold14959_7_pt1 | contig 39344 bp, 30 predicted proteins | sample TARA_R100001440 | Tara Oceans TARA_R100001440 (sample SAMEA2622112) | marine metagenome | biome: marine biome (ENVO:00000447); feature: surface water layer (ENVO:00002042); material: "saline water (ENVO:00002010), including plankton (ENVO:xxxxxxxx)" | depth 5 m
CGTCTACCAAGGAATACGCAGAGCTTGAGTGGCCGATTGATATACTCATCACTCTGGTCTGGGTGTCCTATGCGGTCGTGTTCTTCGGAACCATCACTCAACGCAAAACCAAGCACATCTACGTTGCCAACTGGTTCTACGGCGCTTTCATACTGACAGTTGCCGTTCTTCACATCGGTAACAACCTGGCACTACCTGTCAGCGCATTCAAATCCTACTCAATCTATGCCGGTGTAACCGATGCCATGATGCAATGGTGGTGGGGGCACAATGCGGTTGGTTTCTTCCTGACAGCTGGCTTCCTTGGCATGATGTACTACTTTGTTCCCAAGCAAGCTGAGCGTCCGGTTTACTCGTACCGCCTTTCGATCGTTCACTTCTGGGCCCTGATCGCCACTTACGTCTGGGCTGGCGCTCACCACCTTCACTACAGTGCACTGCCAGACTGGGCACAGACAGCAGGCATGGTGATGTCCCTGATCCTGCTGGCACCAAGCTGGGGCGGCATGATCAACGGCATGATGACGCTTTCAGGTGCCTGGCATAAGCTTCGTACTGACCCCATCCTGCGCTTCCTTGTGGTATCACTGTCGTTCTATGGCATGTCCACATTCGAAGGCCCCATGATGGCAATTAAAACCGTCAACGCCCTCTCTCACAACACTGACTGGACCATCGGCCACGTTCACTCCGGTGCACTGGGCTGGGTTGCCATGATCAGTATCGGCGCCATTTACCACCTGATCCCGCGCCTTTGGGGACTGCAGAAGATGTACAGCATCAACCTGATCAACGTTCACTTCTGGCTGGCGACAATCGGCACCGTACTGTACATCGTCGCTATGTGGGTCAACGGCATCATGCAAGGTCTGATGTGGCGTGCAGTCAATTCGGACGGCACCCTGACCTACAGCTTTGTTGAAGCTCTTGAAGCCTCCAAGCCTGGTTACCTGGTTCGCCTCATTGGCGGCGCCCTGTTCCTGTCGGGCATGCTGGTAATGGCCTATAACGTGCGAATGACCATTCGCCAGAAAGATGCAGTAGCGCTCGACAACAGTGCGCCACAGGCTGCCTGAGTAAGAGAGAGACAGAATGAAACACGAAATTGTCGAAAAAAACATCGGCCTGATGGCAGTACTGATCCTGTTAGTGATCAGTGGCGGCTTTCTGGTCGAGGTTGTCCCCCTGTTCTTCCTCAAGGAAGTCAATGAGCCGATTGCCGGTCTCGAGCCGCTCACGCCGATGGAAATGGAAGGCCGTGACATCTATATCCGCGAGGGCTGCCACGTCTGCCACACCCAAATGATTCGCCCATTCCGTGCCGAAACTGAACGCTACGGGCACTATTCGGTTGCCGGTGAGTTTGTTTATGAGCACCCCTTCCTTTGGGGCTCGAAGCGCACAGGGCCGGATCTGGCGCGTGTTGGCGGACGCTACTCCGATGCCTGGCAACGGGTGCATCTCTACAACCCGCGTGATGTTGTGCCTGAATCCGTAATGCCTGCGTATCCCTGGTTGTTCGACACTAAGCTCGACCCTGAGGGAATCACCGGCAAGCTTGAGGCAATGCAGACACTCGGAGTCCCCTACACTGACGAGCAGATTGCCAGCGCCCCGGACGAAATTCGCGATAAATACGAAATCGAAGCGCTAGTAGCTTATCTACAGCAGCTCGGCACGGTGATTTCAACCAAGCGGTGATGTCGATGGATATTAATGATGTGCGCGGGATTCATACCCTGCTTGTTCTAATAGCCTTCATTGGTATTTGCTGGTGGGCCTACAGCTCGCACCGGAAAAACGCCAACGATGAAGCGGCTCATCTGCCGTTTGACGACGATGAGATAGACCAGCGCACTCAACAGCAAGACAAGACGGAGAATAAGGAATGAGTACGTTCTGGAGCATCTGGATCAGTGCGATCGTGCTCGGCACGGTGTTTGGGTGCTGGTGGCTTCTGTGGTCAACACGTAAAAGTCAGGTAACTGACAAGGAAACTGACCGGACAACCGGTCACTCCTTTGACGGTATCGAAGAATACGACAACCCGCTGCCAAAATGGTGGTTCTATCTGTACGTCGCTACTTGCATCTTCGCGCTGGGCTACCTCGCGCTCTACCCTGGCCTGGGCAACTTCAAAGGCATACTGGGCTGGACACAGGAAGGTCAGTGGCAGGAAGAAATGCAACTGGCAGATGCCAGATACGGCGAGTTGTATGCAAAATACGGCAGCGTACCGGTAGAAGAACTGGCAAAAGACGAAGATGCCCGCAAAATGGGACAACGTCTTTTTGCAAACAACTGTGCAGTTTGCCACGGCTCAGCGGCGCGCGGCGCTGTTGGCTTTCCAAACCTGACAGATGATGCCTGGATCTGGGGCGGCGAACCTGACCGCATCGTTGAGACTATTCACAAGGGGCGTCAGAACCAGATGCCCGCAAAAGGCCTGATGCCCGGAATGACCACGGATCAGGTTGATTCGGTTGTAAACTATGTCCTGAGCTTCAGCGGCCGCGAAAAAGACGCTGAAGCAGCCGAACGTGGCTCAAAGATCTTTGCTCAGGCCTGTGCCGGGTGCCACGGTCAGGAAGCCAAAGGCAATCCTATGGTGGGTGCTCCCAACCTGACAGACGATGCCTGGCTTTACGGCAGCACCTATGAGTGGATCAAGGAAACCGTCACTCATGGACGCCAGAACAGAATGCCGGCCCAGGAAGGCCGCCTCAGCGACGATCAGATTCACATCCTCGCTGCCTACGTGTACGGCTTGTCCCACCGCGAAAGCAAGTAATCCGTCGCGACCGACAGGGTAGCTCGAGGCTGCCCTGCCGGTTGTCGGACACAGTCTTTTGAAATCTGGGCACCTCTCGTGCCCATACTTGAGAAGACCGTGCCATTGAGAGGTCCCTATGAGCAGTCAAATTCCGGTCAAACAAGTTGACCCCGCGACTGACGCCTCCTCTAATAATAAAAATACCGAGACCGTTGAACTCTACGCCAGCCGCAAAAAGATATACGTCAAATCTGTTAAAGGTTTCTTCCAGCGCATACGGTTTGTGAGCCTGTGGGCCCTCATGGGCATGTACTTCCTTTTCTGCTGGATTCATATCGGCGGCGAACCCCTGCTTTACTTTGACCTTCCAGCACGGGAATTCCATCTGTTCGGGACGACGTTCTTTCCGAAAGATTTCATCATGCTGTCAGGCATGTTGATCATTGCCGCCTTCGGCCTGTTTTTCATCACCACACTGTTTGGCAGAGTCTGGTGCGGGTACACCTGTCCGCAAACCGTCTGGACCTTTATTTTCATGTGGGTTGAAGAAAAAATAGAGGGTAGCCGCAACAAACGGATGAAACTCGACAAGGCACCCAACAGCGCCGAAAAGATGATTAAAAAGGGTGCTAAACACGCTGTATGGCTGCTCATCGCATTTGCCACAGGCTTAACATTCGTGGGTTACTTCTACCCCGTTCACGACCTGACGATTGACCTGTTTACACTAAACGCCAATGGCTGGGCCTACTTCTGGGTCGGCTTTTTCACTCTGGCGACGTACACCAACGCAGGCTGGCTGCGCGAGCAGGTCTGCCTTTACATGTGCCCCTACGCCCGCTTTCAGTCCGTCATGTTTGACGAAGACACCCGGGTTGTTGCCTATGATTTCAACCGGGGCGAACCTCGCGGCGGCCGGCGAAAAGATGCGGACAAGGACGAGCTGGGCATCGGCGATTGCATCGATTGCGGCATGTGTGTGCACGTCTGCCCTACCGGCATTGATATCCGGGATGGCCTGCAATACGAATGTATAAACTGTGCGCTTTGCATTGACGCTTGCGACGAAGTCATGGAGAAGATGGACTACCCCACCGGACTGATTCGCTACGCCACCGAACACGAACTCGAACACAAGACATCAAAGCTTTTGCGACCTCGCACATTCGGCTATGGTGCAGTGCTGGTGCTGATGATCAGCGCCCTCGTATACACACTGGTCACCCGTGTACCCATTGAACTGGAAGCAATCCGGGATCGCGGCGCGCTCTATCAGATGAATGGCCGTGGCATGATCGAAAATTCCTACACGCTGAAGATCCAGAACATGACCGAGATACCGCAGACGTTCTCGATCACAGTATCAGGTCTGGATAGCGTGCGGATGCTGGGCGACAACGAGATCACGCTGGGTGCCAGTGAAAGCCTGTCACTTCCGACTGTTGTCGAAGTCAGCCCCGATGCCCTGCAAGGCACGAATAACAACATTACTTTCACAGTGAAAGTCGAAGGTAACGACGAGCTCATGGCCGAGAAAGAAAGCCGGTTCCTTGGTCCGAACCGATAACGCACGTTATTTACGAGAAAGGCGTACACCTAAATGAGCGAACACGTAACTGAAACCATTGCACCCTGGTACCGCCAGTTCTGGCTATGGTTCCTGCTGTCTATTCCCGGCATAACCATCGTGTTGTGCATCGGGATGATTTACGTTGCAGTGGTCACCAAAGACCCGCTGGTCACCGATGACTATTCAAAAGAAGGTCTCGGGATCAACCTGGAACTGGCTCGGGATCGCGCGGCTGCAGATTTCAAACTCGGTAGCACCGTCATTTTTAGCGGGAACACCATAACCCTCGAGATAGAAAAGGCTGGCAAGCCCGCCAGTTTCGATTATTTGATACTCGACCTCTCCCATCCAACTCTCGCCGATCGGGATCGACGGATCCAGTTCCAGCCCGTTGGTGACGGTCTTTACGAAGCGAAGCTGCCCGTTAAACTCGATGGCCGCTGGTATATGGAGTTGCGGGGCCCTGAGAACAACTGGCGCTTGAAGGGAGAGGCAATACTCCCCTCGGACAAGCCCCAGGTACTGGCGGCAGCACATCAGGGGTAACGATTGTCCTCCGAAGTCTGTTTCCATTGCGGCGAACCCGTTTTGAGTAGCGCCCGGATTGAGCTTGAGGTCGACGGCTCGATTCGGGCGTTTTGCTGTCACGGCTGCCGGGCCGTGTGCGAACTGATTGTGTCGGAGAACCTGACAGGGTTTTACCATCACCGCACCAATACTGCGGTCACACCAACCCCGCTCGCGGAACAAGAGAAAGAACAACTCCGGCTTTACGACCACCCGCTTGTCCAGGACACCTTTGTTTCGGACGTGCCAGGCAAAGTCGGTCAAAGCAAATCGGAGCCCGCTAGCCGCGAAGCCCTCCTTCTGATTGATGGCATCACCTGCGCCGCCTGCATCTGGCTACTGGAGCATCACCTCGCCGAACAGGCGGGGGTCGTTCAGTTCAGCGTCAACCATTCTACTCGGCGGGCGCGATTGGTATGGACCAAAGACGATACCCGTCTCAGTGACCTTCTGATCGCTATCCATCAGTTGGGTTACCGTGCCCGTCCGTTTGAGCCTGATCAGGCCGAGGCAGCGCTCCAAAGGGAGAAACGCAGCGCACTGATTCGACTGTGTATCGCCGGCATGGGCACGATGCAAAGCATGATGCTGGCGATGCCGTTGTATTTCGGCATTATCAGCGGGCTTTCTGAACAATTTCTCGAATTCTTCCGCTGGGTCAGCTTACTGGTGGCGACGCCGGTCGTGTTCTACAGCGCCCGACCGTTTTTCACCAACAGCCTGCGGGATATTCGTAGCCGGCACCTGACCATGGATGTGCCGGTTGCGCTGGCCATCGGGCTCGCCTACTGCGCCAGCGCATGGGTTACTGTCGTGGGTGGTGAAGAAGTCTATTTTGAATCCGTCTGCATGTTCACTTTCTTCCTGTCACTGGGACGGTATATCGAGATGCAAGCCCGTTACCGGGCAGGCCTGACCGGCGCATCAGTTGGATCGGTGATGCCCGCGATAGCCACTCGGCGCCATAACAACACGCTGGAGATCGTCCCGGTACATCAGCTCCAGTCCGGCGACACCGTTGAGGTAAAGCCTGGTGAAGTTGTTCCGGTTGATGGCATCATTTGCGCGGGTAGATCCACGCTTAACGAAGCGGCGTTAACCGGCGAATACATGCCCGAACAACGCGGCCCGGGTGATGTCGCGCACGCCGGCGCCATTAATGGCGAAAGCCCACTGACACTGACCGTTGAACGTGCCGGCGCCAACACCCGGCTGTCCAGCATTCTTCGTATTCTCGACCGCGTGCAATCTGAAAAGCCACCGGTTGCCCGAACCGCAGACAAGGTTGCTGGCGTCTTCGTCAGTCGTATTCTGCTGATCGCGCCCTGCGTCTGGCTTGGCTGGTGGCTGGCAGGTTCTGACCGAGCGTTCGATATTGCTTTGTCGGTATTGGTCGTGACGTGCCCCTGCGCATTATCGCTGGCAACGCCTACCGCGATTACCAGTGCCACCATGAAGCTCCGCAATATGGGGTTCCTGCCCACTCGCGGCCATACGCTGGAATCCCTTAACAAGATTGATACGGTGGTTTTCGACAAAACGGGTACGGTCACAGAAGGTGCGCTGACTCTCCAGCAGACCAGGACCTATACGGAGATGTCCGAGGCAGACTGTCTGGCGCTGGCAGGCGGTCTTGAGCAATACTCGGAGCACCCCATCAGCCGGGTGTTCCGGCGCTTCGCCCGCTCGGACACCCCGATAAGCGATGTGCACAATCACCTTGCCGGCGGCTTGACCGGGCACCACAACAACGCACCCATTATAATTGGTCATGCCGGTTTTATCCGTGAGCACAGCACTGCTCAGGAGTTGGACGAATCCGGCGACGGCCTGACAGTATTTCTGGCCACTGACACTGCGGTTTTGGCCAGGTTCGTACTGGACGATCAGCCCCGGGCCGATGCCCGGATTGCGATTGCGCAACTGCATGCTCTCGGGCTTAACACAGCCCTCTTAAGTGGCGATCGCTCGGCGCATGTCCAATGCATCGCCAACGAGCTGGGTATTGCCGAGGTCCGCGGACAGGCATCACCGGAGGACAAGCTCGCTTACCTCAGAACACTGCAAGAAAGCGGCTGCCACGTTATGATGGTGGGGGACGGTTTGAACGATCTCCCGGTCATGGCGGGTGCCGACGTGTCTGTGGCTCTGGGAAGCGCCGCGGACCTGACACAGTTGCGAGCCGATGCGGTTTTGCTGAATGGTCAATTGACCCGACTGGTCAGCGCACTTGAAACAGGCAAACAAACCCAGCGGATTATCCGCCAGAACATGACCTGGGCGATTGCCTACAATATTTGCGCCCTGCCTCTCGCGGCTGCCGGTATGATTTTGCCCTGGGTCGCCGCGATTGGCATGTCAGCCAGCTCTCTGGTGGTTGTCGCCAATGCGCTACGGCTGGGCAAACGCAAAGCCAGCGACAAGGCTCGAGAGGCGGATCTGGCGATGCCATCGCAGGCTGACACGCTGAATTAACGCAGTTTTAGAGGTCCTGATTGTGGAAATTGTTTATCTGTTGGTTCCGGTCACCCTGATACTCGTCACCATTGGTGTCGTTGTATTTTCTTGGGCGGTGAAAAGCGGCCAATATGACGACCTTGAAGGCCCTGCACACCGTATTCTCTACGATGACGACCGCGACATGATCCCCGAAGACGCCAAGACCGAAGCTCAGAAAAAAGCAGCTCGCCCTTCAAAGACCGCTCCGGAACAGTCCGGACAGGATAAAACGAACGACAATGGGCAGTGAGCTCTACCTGAGTTATTCCGGTGCTTTCATGATTGGTTTATTGGGGAGCACCCATTGCCTGGGAATGTGTGGCGGCATCAGCGCCTCACTTTCCATGGCCATTCCAGTGGGTCAAAACTTCCGGGCGCGCCAGTCGCTTATGCTGCTGGGGTTTAATGCAGGTCGAATCGGCAGCTATATGCTGATCGCCGCACTGATTGCTTTGATCAGCACCCACGCAGTGGATACCTGGGCCCAGCTTGGCACTGCATTGCGATCAGTCGCTGGCCTGCTGCTGATTCTGATGGGATTGGCGATGGGTCAATGGTGGCAGGGCATCCGTTATATCGAGCGAGTTGGTGGCCCGTTATGGCGACGACTGGCACCCCTGACGCAATGCCTTATGCCTGTGCAACGTCCGTATCAGGCGCTATTGCTTGGTATGCTTTGGGGATGGCTTCCCTGCGGTCTGATTTACAGCACACTCGGCTGGGCGGCGCTTCAGCCCACGGTCCCTGCGGCTACAATGACCATGCTTTTCTTTGGGCTGGGAACATTACCGTCAATGCTGGCTACGGGCTTCGCGGCGACATCGCTCCAACGCCTCAAGTCCAACCGCTACTTCCGGCAAATAACTGGCGCCTTGCTCATTGCCTTCGGGCTGTGGACACTACCGTTCCTTCATATCCCACAACTAACCTGACTCGACCATGAAACACGTGCGGATCGCGAGGGATCCCCATTTTGCCATGTTTAACTGTTTATTTATTGACCACACCTGCGTTGCCAGCTATATTCATCATGAACTTAGCTTTAAATGCTAGAGTGTATCTGCAGAATAAAACTTAACTTGTTGTTTCTGCTAAAGACCCGGTCGTAAGAGTATTGCTAGCGAGGACGTTGGTCATGTCCCAGGCACACGCACTTCTGAACCATATCATCCGCCCAGTCTCGCTTGCGCTAGGCGAACCCCATCTGATTCACGAAGAAATTCTACTGAGCGCTGCAACGCTTCGGGGTTTTGATCCGTTTGCGGAAGACCGGGATGAAGGACTGGGTGTATTTGGCATCTCCCCTACCCTTCACCGACAGGTGTGGGATGAATACCTGGCATTTGAACCCGACAAGGCAAGCCAGGTGCGCGGCTTCGCCAGTCAGCGGCAGTTTCTGGTGAACCCTGATGCCGAACTGATCACCAACACCCAGTATGCGGCAGCTGTAGGTATCAGCGCACTGCAGTGGGTTCGACCATCCTGGCCAATGCCAGATGATGCACCGGCTCTTTCTCAGCTCTGGGCAGACCTCACCCACATACAGGAGCGCCGTTGCATCGCCCGGTTCCAGAAAACGCTGGAAAAACTGTGCTTGCAGGGGACTCCAGACAGCTTATTTCATCCTGCCTGAAAACGGGAACCCTGGTCAGATATTCAGTACATCCAATCGATCATAGCTTGGCGCCGGCTCAGACGCCGAGGCTGTTACGGCGCTGCCAGTGTTGCCAGCCGCACCCTCTACCCTCAGGTTTTCAAAGTCATACAGCTTCGGGTCAGCAAGATGCGAAGGTTCGACATTGCAAATTGCCCGGAACATGGACTCGATGCGTCCCGGGTGCTGTCTGTCCCACGTCTGTAACATATCCTTGACCACCTGGCGCTGCAGGTTCTCCTGCGAGCCACACAAGTTGCACGGAATGATAGGAAATGAACGCAGCTCGGCGTAGCGCTCAATATCTTTTTCCCGAGCGTACGCCAAAGGACGAATGACGACATTGCGACCGTCATCACTTTTGAGCTTGGGCGGCATGGTTTTCAGCTTGCCGCCATAAAACATATTAAGGAACAGCGTTTCAAGCATGTCATCCCGGTGATGGCCCAGCGCGATTTTTGTGACGCCGTGCTCATCTGCGAAATTATACAGGATGCCCCGCCGCAGCCGTGAACAAAGGCCGCACGTGGTTTTACCCTCCGGCACCTTCTCTTTCACGATGCTGTAGGTATCTTTCTCGATAATATGGTATTCGATGCCCAGCGCTGCCAGGTATGCCGGCAGAATATGCTCAGGAAAACCAGGCTGCTTTTGATCGAGATTCACCGCAATCAGCTCGAAATCGACCGGCGCACTCCGCTGCAGATTCAACAGGATGTCCAGCATGGCGTAGGAGTCTTTGCCGCCACTGAGGCAGCACATTACCTTATCGCCTGCTTCGATAAGTCCGAAATCAGAAATCGCCTGACCGACATCGCGCCGCAGTCGTTTTTGCAGCTTTTTCAGTTCAAGTGTTGATTCGCGGTCACCGGTTTGATGCTCAGCCATAACCCTGCCAGACATTAAAAAAATTGGGGTGAGGAGTATAACGGATACACCCCGGCCGCGTCAGTGTCGGAATCCCCTGTTCCGGATTTCACGTATAGCCCGAAAACGGCCAATCAACGAGCCTATGAACAACTGACTAATCTTTTGAAATCAATCCCACGGACAGGGAATACGACATGGAAGCGTTGAAACTCGGTAAACGTGAGCAAAACCGAATCAATAATCGGCATGCGATATTACAGGCTGCCAAAGCCTGCTTTCGCGAGCTCGGATACGAACGAACCACCATTCGCGATATTATCCGCCGCACTGATCTCGCAGCCGGCACCTTTTACAATTACTTCTCTGATAAACGTGACATCTTCTCCGCCCTGCTGCACGACTTTCTCGCCACGCTGAATCGCAATATTGAAACACTTCGCCAGTCCGCACGCACCGAAACCGACTTTATTCGCTCGACCTACCTGGCATTGTTTCAAGCGACTGCGGAAGATCCTCTCATTTACGAGTTGGCCCACAAGAATGATCAGGCCATCAGGGAATTATTTGGATCCGACATTTTGGGGCTTGCCATGGCCTCCCTCGATGACGATATTCGCAATGCTGCCAAACGCGGGCTATTTCAACACGTCAACCATGAATACCTTAGCGCTGCCTTTTTCGGCATTGCCTACGAAATGAGCCTCCAGGTGGCGCGCCGGGTTCATCACGCTCCCGAAACCCGGGACTCCGAGGCTGAGCAGGCAGCCGATTTCGTCACTTCGCTTTTTCTGCGCGGTATTTCGCGGTTTGATGCATAAGGGCGCGACAAAAGCCTCGCCCGGAAAGTTTACCCTTTCCCTGAGCTGATGGCTGGCTTAGGCTTGAGTGATGAACAACCGTCAACAAGACTATCCAGCCCGACCTGAATCGCACAATGAGCTGAAGCCAGAGGAGGCGCTGGAGCGGCAGATTGTGCTGCTTTCGGAGGCCATTGAAGCCACTCTGAGGGAGTTCCCCGAGGGGCTTTCCGAGCTGCAGCTTATCCGAACGCTCCAATCACCGCCCTGGACTTTGCTCGAAAGAGTGGACTTTTCTGATCCGGCCTCACTGTATCCTGTTCACTTTCTGGTATTTCATTGTCTGTATCGACTCAGGGATGAGCTGTCTGTTCAGGGCGAACAACTCACCGTCTCGCCTATGCGCATCACTCTTGGCCCCGCCAGGACGGTAGCGGGCAGCGGCGTTCCCGATGCTCCCGATGCACTGCGGCTTTTTTACCTTGATCTGTCCCAGTATGATTTGTCCGGACTGACTGTTCGCCGGATGGTCGACGATTTCTGGAAAGGGGTTCGCCGTCCGTTCATCGGAGAAAGCGATATTGCTGAAGCTGCCAGAGCACTCGGCTTTGATACCGTGCCAGATGATTTTTCAGTAGTTAAGAAAGCGTATCGCAAGCAGGCCATGCGGGCGCACCCGGACCGGGGCGGCAGCAACCAGGACGTTCAGGTTCTCAATCAGGCATTCGCATGTTTGCGTCAGCATTTCCGTTCAGCTGTACAGGAGTGATTGAACTCGTGATTTCGAAACAACGTCGTTTTAATAGCGTCGCGGCTGCGGCCGTCCTGCTGCTGGCCAGTGGCGCAGCATCTGCTGATCTGGCAGTTCTGCAATACCATCATGTCAGCAATGAAACACCGGCCTCAACCAGCACCACCCCGTCGCTTTTTCGCAACCAGATCGACATGGTTCAGTCTCTCGATATCGACGTAAAACCGCTTGAATCCGCCACTAAAGAAGCACTTGACGGAGATTTGAACGAGAGCCAGCAAGTGGCGATCACGTTTGACGATGCCTACAGCTCAGTCTACACATTTGCTGCTCCGCTGCTGCTTGAGAAAGGGTTGCCGTTCACCATTTTCGTAAACAGCCAGGCAATCGATGATCAAGACCGAGGCTCAATGACCTGGGAACAACTTGAAGAGTTGGCAGGCCACCCGGAAGTGACGATTGGCAATCACAGCTTGGATCATGGGCATCTGGCCCGCAAACCCAATGAGGCTGATGCGCAATGGCACGAGCGGGTATCGCACAGTCTTGATGCATCTGCCGCGCGTATTGAAGAGAAGCTGGGCGTAACGCCCACGTTATTTGCCTACCCTTATGGCGAATATGACAGCGAACTTGAAAAGCTCATCGAAGATCGCGAATGGCTGGCGTATGGCCAGCAATCCGGCCCCATAGGGGCTCAATCCGCCAAAACCCGGCTGCCCCGTTTTCCCATGGCGACCAGTTTCGGTCAGTTGTCGTCACTTAAAGACAAGCTCATGAGCAAGGCATTGCCGGTAGATGCAGCCTCGCTGCCGGATGGTATCTTCAAGGACAACCCACCGGAGCTCCGATTCAGCCTGCCTGCCAACATGCCCGCCAAAGCACTCTCCTGCTACGGTTCTGGCGTGGGGCGGCTGGTGGTAAAAAGCGATGAAGCTGAAGGCGCCGTCATGGTGACGGCGGACCGGGCGTTCGATAGCCGGCGATTCCGATATAACTGCACGTATCCGGCTGGTGACGGGCGCTTTTACTGGCAGTCAGTGCAGTGGATTGATCTTTCAAAGCCGGAGGACTGAACACACCAATCCACGCCACTCCAGACGCATCAAGCACCCTGCCTGGCAAACAAATGTGCCAGGCAGGTTTCTAATGAAGTTGCGACACGCCCAATAATCCGGTCGGTTTGTGGGGAATAACCAGTGGGCCCGTATCTGTTTCAACTACAGTCTGATCACGCTGGTCTGCACCGCGGCTCATTACCAGCAGCCATCGATCGCCCTCTGCAGGAAAAACCGGCACTCTCGCCTCGATATAACCGTGGCTATGCCAGGATTCCGGCTCGTAATCAAAAGCAACTTCGGTCACCAACCGCCTTGTAGCCATCCCTTTATCTAAAAACACCAAAGTGGGCACAAAGACGCCAGACTGGACATAGGAGCGAATACGCACAACGAATGCCGGAGCCTCGGAAGAAGCGGGCAATTTCATGAGTCGGTAGGCACTCTCACCAGTAGAGAACAGATATTCAGGCGCCATATCATCAAGGTCTACCTGAAACTCCCTGGAATCGTCCCATTCGGCAAGATCTTTTACCGGCAGACCGACACAACAGCTCGCCATCCACTCATCCATCAACGAGCCGCTCTGGTCGAGTTCCAGAACCGCTATCGCTTCAGCGCTCATCTTGTTATCAGCCTTACCGCGCGAACCATCGAGCACCATCGCTTCGCTCAGTTCAGGTGGCTCAGCAGCTGATTTCTTTTTCTCGAATCCGGGCTCAGGCCGGTAGTAATCGACCCTGACATTGCCTTGCGCATCGCGCCAGGTGTAATACGGCAGTGCGTCTCCTTCCCTGAGAAACCCCTTTTTGGCCAACTCATCACCATCGGGATAATTCTTGAGGTTGTAATCAGGGTTGGTTGGACGCTGTACGCCGCTCGGCGCGGCATCAGCTCCGGAAGTGGCCGGCGTAGCGGCCTGATTCGCGAGCGCTTCAGGTGCAGCGGCAGCAGGTTGGGCTTGTTGCGGGAGTGGCGCGTCCGATATGGGTGCCTGCTCACCGGCTTTTGGCACAGGCTCTGTCACCAACTGGTCACCGGCCGACTTCGGGGATTCTGCAGCTGCAGGCTCATTTTTTACGGTCGAAGCCTCGTCATCCGAAGCAGCTGGCTCAGCGATACCAGCAGGTTCGGAGGCCGTTTCCTTCTGCTCACTGGCTGGTGGTCGCGGTTGGTCGAAGTCGGTTGCTGAACTGGCTGATTGCTCTTCGCGGACGGCTTCGGCCCGCTCTTCAACTGGATTGCCTTCTTCCTGGATTAGCGTGTGCTGGACGTGACCGTTTTCATCCACCCAAGTAAAGTAACGGTCAGCGCTTTGAAGCGGTCCGGCCGTGGCCATCAACGCTACCACCAGCATAATCCCGGCCGGGCCGGTCGTGAGTCTGGAATTAGCCATTCAGCCTCCGCTGGAACCCGGAGCCTGCTTGTGCCGGGTTCGGGCGACTATCAAAATTTGGTTCGAAAACTCAGGCCAGCCATGACAACGCGCAAGGACGTTTTAACATCAAGCCCGGCATAAGGATTGTAAATAATATTGCTGATACCTGTGCAGTTAAGATTACAGCTGGTATCCGCAGGAATCGATTCAACCGAATGCAAATAGCTTAGGCTCAAATCAATATCGGTGTCGCGATCCCAGCGATAGCCCATCCCGACACTGTACAGGTTTGCCCCGCCAAACGGCGCCATGACCTGTCGCTGATCATCCGGAATAACCGAATCGCGTATCTCCACCCCTGCCCTGAGATCAAGCCGTGACGATGCATGAAACTCTGCGCCAAACCCCCAGTTCCACTGATCCTTGAACCCCAGTGGCAGACTCAATGAGTTCGAAGTCGCGTTGTCTGGTGACAAAATACGGGCGGCATTCAGGAACTCAAGGTTGCGGTCAAACACGAAGTTGAAAGCATCCCATTCGGAATAATCGGTCCAGCCCACATCAACGTTAAGAGTCAACTTGGGATGTACGTCGATACTGATACCGGTCTGAAAGTGCTGGGGGTAAGTCAGGTTAAGGCTGACATTGCCAGCTTCCCGCGGTGCACCGGACGGCAGACTTAGGATTGCGGAGCCGATCGCGCCCAGAATCGAGCTGTTAACGCTTTGCCAGAAACCAGACCAGTCTTCGGTATACTCGATCGAAAACTGACCTTTCATGTTCATGTCAGCTTCCGAGGTATAGCTCGCCCCCCACCTGAACCACTCGGTGGGTTCCCAGGTCACGCCGAGCGAGTAGGTAGGCGAAACCGACTCCTCAACATCGATGCTCAGCGCGCCGATGTCATCCCAGGGACCTACATTACCGCCACACAAAGCCAGCCAAGGCGCCAGAGGCTCATCACCAGACTGACAGTTAAAGGCATCCTGCAAAACTTCTGCCACACCAAGCAGCATGTTCGGCGCGCGCATGTACTGGTCTGCCGCTACCGCCATATGGGAAATATGAATACCGGCACCAACTGACCACTCGTCATTGATTTCGTAGGCCACCGTTGGTGACAGATAGGTCGTGCGCTGCAATGCTGTGGCTTTTGGCTGGTATTTGCCCGGATCGTCGTAATCCCGGTAAAAGCCGGCCGCCATCGGTATAAAAAAGGCGTTGGCAAACGTCAGCTTGGATCCCGGTTTCTGGAAGCTGATGCCTGCAGACGGCGCAAATGCGGGGCCTGGTGGTAGCTTGGTGATGCCGCGCCCGGGAACATATAGCGCAACAGTGTTGGTATGACTGTGGCTGTTGGCAACAGGATCCCGCTGTTCGCCGGTGACAGGATCTGTTTCCAGTCCATCAATACCAAAAATGTTGTATCCAGGCGGTGCGGTAAAATCAGCATCAACATCCAGATAGATGGTCATCAGGTTCACTTCAAGCTGGCGACCATCCAGTTTGGTCAGGCCGGCAGGATTGTAGTGAATCGCCATAATACCCGGGGTATCCGCGGTCACCGCGTTACCCAAAGCCAATGCTTTCGGGTGGATCGTCAGATTCTGCGCCAACTGTGCGTTAACACCGCACGACATTGCGCTGGCTGCAATGGCCCCGATAAGTCGTGATTTGCAGCAGTTCAATTGCATGACATTCGTCCCTAACCGATAAAACGTCCGAAGCGCCAATTATTCCTTCAGACCCGAAATGTTGATCGGGAGTGAAAGGCCCAGAGAAAAATCCGGAGCGTCTTCAGTCAGGCCTATACCCAAACTGGTGTTGATAATGGTGGTATCGCTGACACGAGTACCCAGAGAGAAGCTCAGGAAACCGGTCATCTGGTCCTGGGCGACCGCCTGTTCGCCGGTACTGAACGTCAATGTGGTTTCATCGCTGTAGCTGATTTGCGCGGAGGCGCTCAGGGAGATGTCATAAGACAATGAGTAGGCAAAGCCCATCGATCCTGACAGACCAAAACCCGGTTCGACTTCAGTCAGCAGGCGTGCGCCCCTGACCTGGTTGAGATTGTCCTGTGGTGTGTTGTAGCTCGCGCTCGCGGAGCCAAACAACACCACTGGATCAAGCACCTTCGACATGCTTGCGCCGCCGGCGATGGTGTAATAACCACTACCGGTGGAAAGCTGGCGGCGAATGTCGATTTCGTAGGGGCTGACACCGGTTTTGGTCGTCAGTGACGTAAACAGAGTGGTCGACATCTTGCCCGGCACGTAGGGATTTGGCTGCCAGCGTGCGGTAAGGGAAACGTCACCCAGATCATAGATATTGAGTTCGTCTTCGGTGTCGTACTTGACCACCAGCGGCACCCGGGTACCAATCGTCAGGTTGTCCAGCAGACCGTAGTCATAGGAAAACGCATTGGTGAAGCTGTGTGTGGCTGACGGTACGATATCCAGATTCCGAACCGAGCCGTTCTCGATATTCAGATCAAGCCGCTGGTCTCCGGTGTAGGCATAATCGAAGGAGTAGGTCAGCGCATGGCTGCCCTTTTTCTGCAGCGAATAATTCTGCTCTGCAGACTGGAATACTTCTTCGAGCTGCTTGGCCGAATCTTCGTCATCAGCCTGTTTGGCAAGCGCCTCACGGGCCTTGTCCACACTGTCGTCTTCCTGAGCCCACACCATTGCCGGCTGGCCCGCCACGGAACAGATGAGTAAACCTCGCACAACCCAACGATTCATCCTGGCTCCCTTTTTATTGGTATTTGTTTCCCTGACGCCGTGCCTGCTAACAAGGCGCCGCATGACAATCGTGGTCAGTTGCGACGGTAATAGAGTTCTTTACGGGTGTTCTCTACCGTGCCGTCAGGATTATTTTTCTGTCGTTCCAGCAAATTATTAATGCGACGATCAATTGCTTCGTAGTATTCGGGTATGTGATCCAGCGCCAGTTGCGTCATGGTCTGATCATCAATAAACCGGAGATCCTCTTCTTTGAGCTCCAGAGCATCCAGCGGCTTTTCACCGCCCGGGAACACAATAAACAGGACGTTGCCGTCCCACTTCTCTTCGAACTGGGCCAGCGTGAATGAGATATTGCCGACGGAAGGATCAGCGATGAAGATGCGATCGTGCTGAATCGCACGCACCACAACAAAGTGCTTAAAGCCCGCGTGTTTGATGGGCACAATCGCCGGATGGTCGAGTTCCTTGAGGTCTGCCATGGTGGCCCTGAAGCCCCCTGACGGATAACCGAGAGCCGTTACCAGGCGCTTCATGTCCAGCATCGAAAATGCGCGGCGTTCAATGATGCGTTCGCTCTGGCCGTAATGCAGCAGGCCTTCCATAACCTGGCGTTCCTGCAAGTTGCGGCCGAGGTAATATCGGAGAACCGTGGTCAGTGCTGCTGCACCGCAACTGTAGTCGTATGCCTGACGCACCACATTGCGATAGCGCTGCTCAACAAGTGGCTCAATTCGGACATCGTTGCGGAGTTTCTGGGGAGTCTTGTCGTAGTCCTGCTCAATGACCACAGCGCCTCGTTCAAAAGGCTCAACAACTGTAGCCTCCTGCACGATTGCAAATGTCAAAAGGGACCCCGCCAGCACCAAAATCATGGCAAAAAAGCTTCCTTGTTATTGGAATAATACGATGGCGCACGGTCAGATTCGTAGCGCATCCGGCGGTCTGGATTATGATTATTTTGGGCCCAGTCGCCGTTACATCCTGTTACGGTAAGATACCGGAATGGTAAAGCGCTGAAAGATAACTGTGCCTCAATTCTATTCGGGCAAAAAAGGCCTGAGAATGCTGTTTTGGGAGCCAGTTCACGTCATTCACACAATGTTCAGAGCGCGCGGCAAGTGGGGAGCTGTCAAGAAGGTATCGGCAACAGGAGGCCATGATGCCCCGAACAACACGCAGTTCAGGTCATCAATTGTTCAGTAATTGATAAGCGCGGTTCCGGCGTCAGCATCATATCGCCAACACCGGTGACCGCTCATTCGGAGATTGTTTAAGGGAATGCCCTGGATCTTTCCCTACAGAAGCAGCTGGCGCAGGTCCTCCAGTGCAGCCTTCAATGTATTGGTAAATCGCGCTGCATCAGCACCATTGACCGCACGATGGTCATAGGACAACGACAGCGGCAGTATCAGACGTGGCTGAAATGCGTTCCCATCCCAGACCGGTGCCATCGACGCTTTGGACACTCCCAGGATAGCCACTTCAGGCGTATTCACGATGGGTGTAAATGCCGTACCGCCGATACCACCAAGACTGGTGATCGTAAAGCATGCACCCTGCATCTCCCGCGGGCCCAGCTTCTTGTCACGCGCCTTCCTGGCCAGGTCCTGCGCTTCTTCGGCAAGCTCCCACAACCCTTTCTTATCAACATCGCGAATGACCGGCACAACCAGTCCGTCAGGGGTGTCCACCGCTATACCGATATGGATGAAGCGTTTTTGAACGACTTCCTTTTTCTCCATGTCCAGTGACACATTGAAGCCGGGATGAGCGGCCAGCGCCTTGGCGCAGACCTTCAGCAAGAACGCCATGGGCGTAAGCTTCACACCTCTCGCCTCGCCCTGCGATTTCATCGACTTTCGGAAGGCTTCCATCTCGGTGATATCAGCCTGTTCAAACTGGGTTACGTGAGGCACATTGAGCCAACTACGCTGCATGCTGTCAGCCGTCAGCTTCATCAGGCGACTCATGGCCTGTCGCTCAACCTCACCAAACTGGCTGAAGTCTGGCAGCTTCACACCGGGAAGACCGGCACCCGCCGTCGCGCCACCTTCCTGCGACGTCGCCAGAGCCTGCTTGATATAAGCCTGAACATCTTCCTTGAGGATGCGCTTTTGGGGGCCGCTGCCCTGCACTCGCCCAAGATCGGCACCCAGCTCACGAGCGAGGCGTCGAACCGCAGGGCCTGCGTGAACACGTTTTCCGGAAGCCGGCGAGGCTTCTGCCTGCGGTGTTGGCGTGCTTTCCTGCCTCGCTTTAGGCGCTGACTCAGTATGCTTTTCTTTTTCCGTCAAAGAGGTCTCTTGAGCAACCGCTTCCGACTTTGGCCCAGGGCTGCCCCCTGCCACTTCGATCTGACCGACCACGTCACCTTCGCTGATGCGGTCGCCCACTTTTACGGTGATCGATTTAATGGTGCCACCACTGGGTGCCGGCAGTTCAACTGACGCCTTGTCAGACTCGACCACGAGAATCGGATCTTCCTCGCCAACCTGATCGCCCTCTGCGACCGCTATTTCGATCACCTCTACCGAATCAGCGCCGCCAAGATCCGGTACGCGGATATCATCAATGCTTGCAGAGCCGGTCTCAGGATCGGACGATGCGTCTTTGGCGCTTTCATCAGATTCAGATTCAGATTCAGATTCAGACTCAGCTTCAGGTTCGGATGCAGGTGTATCCTGCTCGCTGTTGTCTTCACCCTCAATTTCCAGCTGGCCAATCACGTCGCCTTCGCTCACGCGGTCGCCGACTCTGATGCTCAGGGACGCAATCTTGCCGGCCAGCGGCGACGGCAGTTCAACAGAAGCCTTGTCTGATTCCAGTACAAGAATCGGATCTTCTTCAGCGACGGTATCACCCACCTTGACGCTGATCTCGATGACCTCAACCGACTCGGAGCCGCCAAGATCGGGAACACGAATATCTTCAGTCTGCATAATCGGGTGTCTCCTCCTGGTTTCAGCTCAGCGCCGGATCCGGCTTGTCGGCATCAATTTCGAATGCCCGAATCGCATCTTCCACGACTTCGGCCTTGATCTTGCCCTGGCGAGCCAAGGCACCCAGCGCTGCTACCACAACGTGATGGCGATCCACCTCAAAATGGCGACGCAGCTTCTCCCGGGTATCACTGCGACCGAAGCCATCAGTTCCCAGCACCGTATAGTCCCCCGGAATCCACGCGCGCACCTGCTCGGCAAACAGACGCATGTAGTCCGTGGAGGCAATAACAGGCGAATCCGCCTCACCCAGGGTTTCCTGAACAAACGCACTACGCGGCCGGGAAGCGGGATGCAGACGATTCCAGCGCTCAACATGCTGACCATCCCGCGCCAGCTCGGTAAAGCTGGTGACGCTGAAGACATCGGACGCCACGTTGTACTGCTCCGCAAGAATCGTCGCTGCTTCCCGCACTTCATTGAGAATGGTGCCGCTACCCAGAAGGCGAACAGCCAGTGCCGATTTCTTCTGCTTTGCAGGTTGGGACTCAAGCTTATAGATACCGCGAATAATGCCGTCCTCGACACCCTCAGGCATCGCCGGGTGGGCGTAATTCTCGTTCATCAGGGTGATATAGAAGTAGACGTTCTCGTTGTCGCCGTACATCCGCTGCAGGCCGTGACGCACAATTGTCGCGACTTCATAGGCGAAGGTTGGATCGTAAGACACGCAGTTGGGCACTGTGGACGACAAGACGTGACTGTGTCCGTCCTGATGCTGCAGACCCTCGCCGTTTAGCGTTGTGCGCCCGGCTGTGCCGCCCAGCAAAAAGCCTCGGGCACGCATATCCCCTGCCGCCCAGCACAGATCACCCACGCGCTGGAATCCAAACATCGAGTAGAAGGCGTAGAACGGAATCAGAGGGTAATCATTGGTACTGTATGACGTCGCAGCAGCAATCCAGGCCGACATGGCGCCGGCTTCGTTGATACCTTCCTGAAGGATCTGTCCCTTGCGATCTTCCTTGTAATACATGATCTGAGCACGATCGTTTGGCGTGTACTTCTGGCCTTCAGCGGTGTAAATACCCAATTGACGGAACATGCCGTCCATACCGAAGGTTCGCGCCTCATCCGGAACAATAGGTACAACGCGGGAGCCGATCTGCTTGTCTTTGATCAGGGTCCCGAGCATGCGAACAAACGCCATGGTCGTCGACAACTCGCGATCGCCACTGGATTCCAGCTGAGCTTTGAAGGTGGAAAGCGGTGGAATGGTGAGCGGCTGACTGTCTTTCAGGCGACGAGGCAAAGAGCCGCCAAGCTTGCTCCGCATTTTCTGCATGTAGAGCATTTCCGGCGAGTCCGGAGCCGGCTTGTAGTAAGGCATCTCCTCGATTTCATCATCAGAAATCGGAACACCGAAACGGTCCCGGAAGGCCCGAATGGTATCGCTGCTGAGTTTCTTCTGTTGGTGCGCGGTGTTTTGTGCCTGACCCTGCTCACCAAAACCATAACCCTTAATGGTATGGGCCAGAATCACAGTAGGACCGCCTTTGTGGTTGACCGCCTCGTGATACGCAGCGTAAACCTTGTAAGGATCGTGACCACCACGATTCAGGGCATAGATATCATCGTCGGATAATTGCTCAACACGCTTCAGCAGCTCCGGATCCTGCCCGAAGAAGTGCTTGCGCACGTAGCCGCCGCCGTTGGACTTGAAGTTCTGCATTTCACCATCGACGGCGGTATCCATAACCTTCTGCATGCGCCCGTCAGTGTCTTTCTCGAACAACGGATCCCACAGGCGTCCCCAAACGACCTTGAGAACATTCCAGTTGGCTCCGCGGAAGATGCCCTCCAGTTCCTGAATAATCTTGCTGTTACCACGCACCGGGCCGTCCAGGCGCTGCAGGTTACAGTTGACCACGAAGATCAGGTTATCCAGATTCTCCCGCCCGGCCAGGCCGATAGCGCCGAGTGTCTCCGGCTCGTCACACTCGCCATCACCAATAAAGCACCAGACTTTTCGATCCTTGTTTTCGGTGAGTTCACGACCCTGGAGGTACTTCATCACATGGGCCTGGTAGATGGCCTGAATCGGCCCCAAGCCCATCGAAACCGTAGGAAACTGCCAGTAATCAGGCATCAGCCACGGATGCGGATAGGAAGACAGGCCATTGCCATCCACTTCCCGGCGGAAATTATCCAGCTGCTCTTCGGTCAGACGACCTTCCAGAAACGAACGGGCATAAATGCCGGGTGACGAGTGGCCCTGGATGTAAACCAGATCGCCTTCGCGCGTCTCGTCACCGGCATGGAAGAAATAGTTGAACCCTACATCCATCAATGTCGCAATAGATGAGAACGAATGGATATGCCCACCTAGATCTCCGGGCCGCTTATTGGCACGAATCACCATCGCCAAAGCGTTCCAGCGGATCAATGACCTGATCCGGCGCTCCATGAAAAGATCCCCGGGCATCCTGACTTCCCGACGGGTGGGAATAGTATTGCGATAAGGCGTATTAACGCTGTAGGGCAGCTTTACACCATCTCGACTGGCTCTTTCTCCCAGTCTTTCCAGCAGGAAGGCAGCACGCTCCAGCCCCTCTTCATCCAGCACCGAGTCCAGCGACTCGATCCATTCACCCGTTTCAATAGGATCTTCATCATGCAGCATTGATTTCTCCTGGCATGAACAAAGACATCAACTGACACTTACCGGATCGCCTATCCGAAATCGGACACAGATTTGGCAGAAATAAACAGGCAGGATAAGTGGATCAGACATGATCGCCTTTGCTCGACATGTCGTACCGATGTAGTAATTTGATAAACAAACATCTACCTTGCTACACAATAATAGTATTTTTTTACTAGTATTTACATCATACCAAGGTATTGGCAGACACAATGACCACAACAATTACCGCTGGCAGCCACACCTATATCGGCGCAAAGACCTTGCCACCACAGGCCCCGACCGCATTGGTTGCGCGGGAAAAATTTAATGACCTGTTGCACGAAACCGATCCAGTGAGCCTGCTACTGGTGCAGGCACCGGCTGGTTTTGGTAAAACAACGACCATCGCTGAGCGCCTTGCCGCGCTTGAAGCTGACACCGTCTGGTATAGGCTCGACAGACCTGATGACAATCCATCTCAGTTTGCGGCCTATATGGCATACGCACTGGAGACCCATCGTCCCGGCGCCTGCCCCGATACGCTCAAGCGACTATCGTCTGAAGGCTTCCCTGATTTACAGACGTTCCTGACGCATCTTGTGGCTGAATTGCCACTGGACGCGCCACCCCTGTATCTGGTGCTGGATGACTATCATCTGATAGCTGACCCGGCCATTCATGACGGCATTCGCTTTTTACTGCGCCATCAGCCGGCCTACCTCACATTGGTTTTGCTGTCTCGCACATTGCCGCCAATTGGTGTCGCGCAGCTGCGCATGCAGGGGCGGATGATAGAAATCGGACCACGGGAATTGGGCTTTGGTGCTGACGAGGCCCAGACCTATTTCGATGCCCGCCTTCCCTACGAAATATCCCGGGAAAGTATCGAACGCGCCGTTCGTCGTGTTGAAGGCTGGGTGTCTGCCCTGCAGTTACTCGCCGCAAGCGCTCCCACCAGCGTGGATTTCAATGATCTGGTTGCGCAGTTCGAGCATGGCAACCAGTACATTTTTGACTACTTTGAAGAACTGCTCGGGCGCGGCATATCCTCTGAGGAACTGTCGTTCCTTCTGCGCACCAGTATTCTTGATCGCTTCAATGCATTCCTCGCCATGAGGGTAACCGGCCATAACGACGGCCAGGCGTTACTCAACCAGCTTATCGGGCGCGGTCTTTTTGTGATGCCACTCGATAGCAGCGGACTCTGGTACCGGTACCACCCGTTATTCAACGCCTATCTCAGGCACCTGCTGGCCTGCACCGCTGGCGAAGATGTCACGCTGATGCATCAGAAAGCCTCCGATGCCTGGCGGGAAATGGGTCAGCATGAAGAAGCCGCCCGCCATGCGGTCAAAGCGCGTGATGCGGACAGGATTATCCGGATCCTGATGGAAACCGGCAGAAGCTTTTTCACCGAGGGCCAGTTTTCGCTGCTACAACAATGCCTGGATGCGCTGGATCCGGCCGTTATCGCTGACGAGCCGCTGCTTACTTTGCTAAGAGCCTGGGTGACGCAAAGTCAGTACAAATTCGACGAAGTGGAACAGTGGCTGTCAGCCGCTGAAACCCGCCTGAAAGAAACGCTCGGCGAAGCGGATCTTAATGCCCTGCGCTGTGAGTTCAGCGCATTACGGGCACAGGTAGCGATGAACTATGGTGACGTCGATACGGCAATGGGACTGGCCGAAGATGCCATTCAACAGGAATCCAGGTTCCTCCCCACATCAAAGGTCGCGGCGGCATCTGTTATGGGTGAGGCGCTGTTTGTTCAGGGTCACTTGAAAGATGCGTTGGCGCGAATGCAGGACACTGAACACCTGGCTCGCACGCACGGCGCACACCAGAACGTGCTCTGGTCCCTGTGTCAGCAATCTGAAATCTGCATGGCGATGGGGCTGCTTCAAAAGGCCTACAACATTCAGGAACGCGGCTTCCAGTATGCCGAGGAAAACCACCTCAACCACATGCCGATTCTCGAGTTTCTGTACCGGGTGCGCAGCCAGATCATGTGGGAGTGGCATCATCTCGAGAATGCCGAACGGTGCGCGCTCGTCGGCATCGAGATCCTCGAATCCCAGGGCGAGCGCTGGTACGTGCAGAGCTACACGTCGCTTGCCAAGGTCGCCCAGGCAAGAGGTCGACAGACACTCTGTGCGGACTACGTTCAGAAGATTCAGAAAATGCTGGCGTCCGGTGAATACCATATCGACTGGGTCGCCAACTCCCATGCTACGATACTGTCGTTCTGGGATGCGGTCAGAGACCTGGAATCGATCCAGCGCTGGTTGACGGCTGCACCGGAATACACCATCGAAAACGCTACCAATCACTTCCTGCAGTGCAATGCCCGCAACTGGGCACGCGCCTACCTGAGCCTGGAGCAACCCGACAAGGCCCTGCCAATTCTGGAAGGCCTTCAGACGGTAGCCGAGCGCGTCGGCCTGCAGACCGATCTGAACCGAAATCATATCGCCCTGGCGCAGCTTCACTGGCTAAAAGATGACCGGGAACGGGCGCTGCACCACATGCATCAGGCGCTGCAACTGGCCAGCACAACCGGTGCCGTCGGCAGCTTCCTGCGTCTGGGCAAGGTGCTGATTGTGATTCTCAAAGGCCTGATTGCAGATCACGCACTGGATGGCATGGAACTCCAGAGGGCCGAACGTCTGATTCAGCTCGCTCAGCAGCAACGCGATTTCAGCCGGGCCATTCGCATCTCGCTTGATGAGGCCATTATTCAGGACATTATTGACCGGCCCGATGTGCCCGAGTTAATCCGCACGTCACCTCTCACCCGTCGGGAGTGGCAGATTCTCAGCCTGATTCACGCCGGCCTGTCGAATGACCAGATAGCAGAGCACCTCAAGGTTGCCGCCACTACTGTCAAAACCCATATTCGCAGCCTCTATCAGAAGCAAAACATTGCGCATCGGTCAGAGGCCATTGCCCTCGCGCGTGATCTGCTCAGCAAAATCCAGGGGGAATAACCGCCAGATCAGAGCGCAGCAGATTGCCTCCTCCCCCTCTCATCCCCCGGGCTACGCCAGCAAAAATAAGCCCGGGAGGATGCACGAACAGGTGCCGTGTCGCACCATCAGATCATCGATAGCTATCAACAACTAATGACAACAACACGATCTGAGTGAGGCAGCATGCAGCAGAAAGATCCGGACTGGTGGCGCGGCGCCGTCATATATCAGGTTTATCCCCGAAGCTTTTATGATTCCAACGGCGACGGCATCGGCGACTTGCCCGGCGTTACGGCCAAGCTTGATTACATTGCCAGCCTGAATGTAGATGCTATCTGGCTGTCCCCCTTTTTCACGTCACCAATGAAAGATTTCGGTTATGACGTTGCGGATTACCGCGGTGTCGATCCGATCTTCGGCAACATTGACGATCTGGATGCGCTGATTACCAAGGCCCATGACCTGGGCCTGAAAATCATGATCGATCAGGTGCTGAGCCATTCATCAGACCAGCATGCCTGGTTCGTTGAAAGCCGCAGCAGCCGGGACAACCCCAAAGCCGACTGGTATGTATGGGCAGAAGCCAAACCAGACGGGTCGGTACCCAATAACTGGCTTTCGGTGTTCGGTGGACCAGCCTGGACCTGGGACACACGGCGCAAGCAGTACTACCTCCACAACTTCCTGAGCAGCCAGCCGGATATCAATTTCCACAATCCGGATGTCGTGGCACAGGTACTGTCCGATATCCGGTTCTGGTTGGACCGGGGCGTGGATGGCTTCCGCCTCGATGCAATCAATTTCTGCTTCCATGACCCCGAGCTGAGAAACAACCCGCCCAGCGAGGCCGTCGCAGAAGCGTCAATTGGTGTTCGCAAAGAGAACCCTTACGGCTACCAGCAACACATTTACGACAAAACCCGCCCGGAGAACCTGGCCTTTCTGAAACAGCTGCGCTCCTTGTTGGATGAATACCCGGGCACAACGACAGTCGGCGAAATCGGCGACGATAACTCGCTGCAAACCATGGCGGACTACACCAGCAACGGTGACAAACTGCATATGGCCTATTCGTTCGACCTGCTGACTGAGCAGCACAACGCTGCATTCATTCGTCACACAGTCGAAACCATTGAAAACAAACTCCAGGATGGCTGGCCCTGCTGGGCTGTCGGCAACCATGATGTTGCCCGCGTGGCCTCGCGATGGGCAACCCGCTCGCCTGAACAGATCAAGCTTTACATGGTGCTGCTGCTTAGCCTGCGAGGCAGTGTATGCATCTACCAGGGCGAAGAGCTGGGGCTTGGAGAAGCCGAACTGAATTATCGGGATCTGGTTGACCCCTATGGCATTCGCTTCTGGCCGGAATATAAAGGACGCGACGGCTGCCGCACGCCGATGGTCTGGCATCCTGAAGAACAAAACGCAGGTTTCTCGTCGGGAACCCCCTGGCTACCGGTTTACAGCGAGCACTACAACATGGCGGTCGATATCCAGGAGCAGCAAGATGAGTCAGTGCTGCACGCGTATCGCACTTTTATGGCCTGGCGGCGTGAACAACCCGCTCTGCTGGAGGGCGACATAACCTTCCACAACAGTCCGGACAACACACTGCTTTTCAGCCGAAAAACCGATGGTCAGCAGTTATTGATCGGGCTTAATCTGGGCGATCAACCCGCTGCATTCGACTTGCCAGCCGCTGCGCAGCGCATCGACAATGCACCGGCCTCCCTTGGCGGTGACTGGCAAGGCAACAGGCTCGAGCTACCGGCGTTCGGTGCCGCCATCGGCCAACTGTAAGGCAAACGCATCGGAACATCGCTCCGGCATCGCACGGAGCGTGCGATTTACCAACAACAAAGACGGCATATTATGGCAAGCGTCACCCTCAGAAACGTCTACAAGCGTTACGGCGACATTGAAGTGACTCGCAACGTTAACCTCGATATTCAGGACGGTGAATTTGTTGTCTTCGTCGGGCCGTCAGGCTGCGGCAAATCGACCTTGCTTCGCATGATCGCCGGGCTTGAGGATATCTCCGATGGCGATCTGTATATCGGCGAGTCGCGCGTTAACAACCTGCCCCCCAAAGAACGCGAGGTGGGGATGGTGTTCCAGTCTTACGCCTTGTACCCCCACATGAACGTGGCCGAAAACATGGCGTTCGGCCTCAAGCTGGCAAAGGTCCAGAAAGGCGAAATCGATCGGCGCGTGAACGACGCCGCACACCTGCTGCAACTTGATCCCCTGCTGGAGCGCAAACCCAAGGATCTGTCCGGTGGCCAGCGCCAGCGGGTGGCGATCGGCAGAACGATTGTGAGGGAACCGGAAGTCTTCCTGTTTGACGAACCGCTTTCCAACCTCGATGCCTCATTGCGGGTTCAAATGCGCATTGAGATATCCAGCCTGCACAAGCGGTTGGGCGCTACGATGATCTACGTAACCCACGATCAGGTTGAAGCCATGACCATGGCAGACACTATCGTGGCCCTGGATCACGGCAGCATCGCGCAGGTTGGCAAGCCACTGGAACTCTACCACTACCCGGCAACCCGGTTTGTTGCGGGCTTTATCGGTTCACCGAAAATGAACTTTGTGGCGTGCAAGGCGGTCAAAGTAAGCAGTCAGGAGGTGACCGTCAGTCTGCCGGGGGCAACGCAACTCACCTTGCCCGTGAACGGAACCGATGTGACGGAAGGCGACATGCTCACGCTAGGCATTCGCCCCGAGCATTTCTGCACTGAAGAGGATTGCGAACTGTCGATGGCCGGCGACGTCACGGTCGTTGAACGACTGGGCTACCAGACCCTGGTGCATATGACCGTCGAAGGTGTTGATGACATTCTGACCATGCGCACTGATGGCGGCAATCCCGTTCAAGAGGGCGATACCGTAACACTCGGTATTCGCGCCAATCGGTGTCACCTTTTCCGGGAAGACGGCAACGCCTGCCCGAGGCTCTACAAAGAACCCTGCGTCGATCTTTAGACGCCCCCTGTTTTCAGGCCCTGCCTGGAATGCCCGTGTGTTTGTTGTGTCACGTTGCCCGCCCACTCCGGCGGGCTTTTTTATGCCGGGAAAGGCAAGCTCCCCTGCCTGGGCGCCACATCAATCGCTGATTCCCGGCGGCTGCTATTCTTTTACGCACAGCTTTGGAAGCGGTTGTATCCTGCTCCACTTTGATCTAATTTACGTTTACGTAAACTTTATCTAGTGTAAACAAATTCTGACGTTAATTCGGCTGGCATGGTGAGCAAATGCGGGTCCCGACAAGCGCGATGTCATCCCGGCCGGTAAGCCTTAAAACGTAAATCTGAAGGTAACATCATGTCTGATAATGAACGGCCCGTCGCACTGGACTTACCTATCCCGGACCCCGCGGATCTCCCGGAAGAAACCCGGCGTTACTTCGACATCTGCCAGACCAAGCTGGGCATGATCCCCAATGTATTGAGGGCCTACAGTCAGAACCTCGAACAGCTCGAAGCCTTTACCCGCATCTATAATCAAATGATGTTGGGTGAAAGCGAGCTCGATAAACTCGAGCGAGAAATGATTGCCGTCGTGGTGTCTTCCGAGAACAAGTGCTTTTACTGTCTTGTGGCCCACGGCGCAGCCGTTCGCAAATACAGTGGCGACCCGGTTCTGGGGGAGCATCTGGTGATGAATTACCGCAGCGCTGAACTGTCAGCCCGGCATCGCGCCATGCTGGATTTCGCCTCTGCCCTCACGCGCTCCCCCGCAACGATTTCCGGGGCTGATACTGATGCGTTACGCCAGGCAGGTTTCAGCGATAGCGCTATCTGGGACATCAGCAACATCGTCGGTTTCTACAACATGACAAACCGGGTCGCGATTGCCAGCGATATGCGGCCCAACCCTGAATATCACAGCCAGGATCGCTGATATCTTCGATTCCGGCACGATTGCAGCTCGACCAGCGCTCGATCGGCTATCGATCAGAACGAGGTCAAACCGGATGAATAGCAACTCCAAGCCCACGGCTTAACAACAATAATGGAGCCCGACTATGAGCACAGCACTGCCCAGCTACACCAGCGGCACTTCGGAAAAGCCGCTTATCGGCATGACAATCGGCGATATGTTCGACCGGACTGCCGAGCGCTTCCCTGACAACGATGCGCTGATCGCACTGCACCAGAATATCCGCTGGACCTATCGCGAATTTCAGCAAAAAGTGAATCAGTGCGCCCGCGCCCTGCTCGCGATCGGCGTAAAGCCTGGCGATCGTGTCGGCATCTGGTCACCTAACCGGTATGAATGGACGGTGACCCAGTTTGCAACAGCCAAAGCGGGGGCCATTCTGGTCAATATCAACCCCGCCTATGGCATTCGCGAACTCGAGTATGCGCTTAACCTCGCCGGCACCCGCTTTGTAGTAACGGCGGACAGCTTCAAGGCGTCCAATTACCGCGCCATGTTTTACGAGCTGGCACCGGAGCTGAAAACCTGTGCACCCGGGCAACTGAAAGCGGAACGGGTGAAACAGCTTGAAGGCGTGATCAATATGGCCGAAGAGCGCCATGACGGGATGTGGTCGTGGCAGGATTTTATGGCCCGGGCCGATGATGTCTCTCAAGCGAAGCTCGACAAGGTGCAGTCAGATCTGCAGTTCGATGATCCTATCAACATCCAGTTCACCTCAGGCACCACCGGCGCCCCAAAGGGTGCAACCCTGTCGCACCACAACATTCTGAATAACGGCTACTTTGTGGCCGCCAGCATGAACTTCACCGAACAGGATCGCCTGGTCATCCCGGTGCCGCTCTACCACTGCTTTGGCATGGTGATGGCCAATCTGGGCTGCATTACGCATGGTGCGGCAATGATTTATCCTGGCGAAGGTTTTGAGCCGCGCGCTGTGCTCGAGGCAGTCCACAAGGAAAAGGCGACCGCGCTTTACGGTGTGCCAACCATGTTTATTGCCGAACTGGCAGATCCGGACCTTGCATCATTCGATTTATCGTCATTGCGCACGGGCATCATGGCCGGCTCGATTTGCCCGGCGGAAGTGATGAAGAAAGTGAACAGCACCATGCACATGAAAGAAGTGCAGATCGCGTACGGAATGACAGAAACCAGCCCGGTTTCCACCCAGACCAGCTCAGATGATCCGTTCGACAAGCAAGTCACTACCGTAGGCCGCACTCAGCCGCACCTGGAGTCAAAGATTGTGGATGCAGCCACTGGCCGCATTCTCCCCAGAGGCGAGATCGGTGAGCTGTGCACCCGTGGCTACAGCGTGATGCTGAAGTACTGGAACAACGAAGAGAAAACCCGCGAAGCCATCGATGAGAGCGGCTGGATGCATACCGGCGATCTGGCTCAGATGGACGAAGACGGCTACCTGCAAATTGTGGGTCGCATAAAAGACATGGTGATTCGTGGCGGCGAGAACATCTACCCCAAGGAAATCGAGGAATTTCTGTACACACACCCGGCGATATCGGATGTGCAAGTGACGGGCATTCCCGATGATAAATACGGCGAGGAACTGATCGCCTGGGTCAAGCTGCGCCCGGATGCCGGCAGTGTGACCAGCGAAGACCTGCAGGCTTTCTGCAAGGGCCAGATTGCCCACTTCAAGATTCCGCGCAACTTCAAATTTGTCGATGACTTCCCGATGACGGTCACCGGCAAAATCCAGAAGTACAAAATGCGCGAGATATCCATTGAGGAATTGGGGCGAAGCAAGAACTGACGTCACCCCCGCCATACAGAAATGCCGCCGGGGAATGGTCAGCGAATGGCCATTCCCCGGCCTCCAGCTCTCCCCTAGCCTTTAACACCGCCTGCGGTCAGGCCGCCGACAATCCACTTCTGGCAGTAGAGGAACACCAGCGTAATGGGCAGCCCTGACAGCACCGCAGCTGCAGCAAAGTCGCCCCAGAGGTAGTTCTGCTCATAGAGGTATTGCTGGGCACCCACCGCCAGCGTCAGCTTGTCTGTATCCACCAGCAGGATCGACGCCATGGGGTATTCCATGATCGTCATAATGAAGGCGAGGATAAATACCACCATCAGAATTGGCACAGACAATGGCAGCAGAATATAGCGGAATGCCTGCCAGGTTGTGGCCCCGTCAACGATAGCCGCCTCTTCAAGCGACCGGTCGATCGAGTCAAAGTAGCCCTTGATGGTCCAGATATGCAGCGCCATCCCCCCCAGCGAGGCCACGATAACCGCACCATGGGTATTGAGGCCGAGCCAGCTCACATGATTGCCGATCTGGTCAAACAACGCATAGAGCGCAACCAGCGACAGCACCGGCGGAAACATCTGGAAGATCAGCATCGACTTGAGCACAAACCCCTTGCCGGCGAACCGCATCCGCGCAAAAGCGTAGGCACTGGTTGTCGACAGCGCGAGAATCAGTATCGACGACACCACCGCAATCTTGATCGAGTTCCAGAGCCACAGCAGCACCGGAAATGGCGGCTGTGTGACATTGCCCGCGTCGTCGGTATAGGGAATCCCCAATGCCAGCGACCAGTGTTCAAGCGATGGCACCTCCGGCAGCAAACTGCCGGTTGCAAAGTTACCGCTGCGGAAGGAAATCGAAATCACCATCAGCAGTGGAAACAGGATCAGTGCGATAAAACACAGCATCCCGATATGGGAGGCCAGCACCCGGTACTTCGTGGATCGTGGTTGAACCATTGCCATAGCCGCCTCCTATACCTTGATTTTGGACAGTTTCAGATTGATCAGGGACAGCGCCCCGACCACCAGGAAGATCACCGTCGCAATTGCCGCTGCCAGACCAAAGTTCTGACCGGAATCCTGAAACGCGATGCGATAGGTGTAACTGACCAGCAAGTCTGTTGTACCCGCCGGTGTACTGGCGCCCAGAATATCCGGCGCGCCGCCTGTCAGCAGTGCAATCAACACGAAATTATTGAAGTTGAATGCAAAGCTGGCAATCAGCAACGGCGCCAGTGGTTTAATAATCAACGGGAACGTGATGTTCATCAAATTGTTGATCGGCCCGGCGCCATCCATCGCAGAGGCTTCGTACAGATCCCTGGGAATCGACTGGAGAAGCCCCATAGACAACAGCATCATGTACGGATAGCCCAGCCAGGTATTGACGATCAAAATCATTGTCCGTGCCAGTGCCGGATCGCTGAACCAGTCAGGCCGAATGCCGAACAGGTTCTCCAGCACCAGATTGATCTCGCCAAAATTCTGGTTAAACAACCCCTTGAACACCAGTATCGAGATAAAGGCCGGCACTGCATACGGCAGAATCAGCATGGTGCGATAGAAGCCTTTCCCGCGAATCTGGTCCCACTGCAACAGATTGGCCAGCAGCAGCCCCAGAATCAGGGTGAAGATCACCGTGCAGACAGCGAATACCAGCGTCCAGATAAAAATCTGGAGAAACGGGCCGCTGATCGTCGGGTCCGTGATCACTTTGGTGTAATTATCCCAACCGGCAGAGACCGTCCAGCCAGGCACCAGCCTGTCGCCGTCCGCGCTTTCGTAAAACCCGTCATCATGATTAGGGAAATAAGTAACGCCGGTCCGGTTGTTGGTTAATGTGTCATTTTCGCTAACAGCATAAAGCGACTGTATCGCTGCGAAGTCCCTCAGGCTCGCCATGCTGAGTTCGCGTCCGTCTTCGGTAGACAGTTTCAACTCGTTGAGCGCCGAACGGTGTTTGATGATGTCGCGAATCTGCAGGGGCTCGCCGGACGGCACCTGCTGAGCCGGCAGAACCGGTACCGGTTGAATCTCGTCGCCTTCCAGACTGAACGGTGGCGACATCAGGTTCTGGTGCTTGCCTTCCAGATAGATAACATAGCCCTTGTCTGTATCGTAAAGGCTGTAGCCATAGCGGACGGATTCAGACTGGAAGGTGCGCCCCATCAGGTTATTCTGCACCCGCTCGAAGCTCAGCAGGTTGCTGGCGCTGTAGTTGGTAAAACCGATGCCCACGGTATACATCAGCGGAAAAATCACGAACAGCGTCATGCCTGCGATCGCAGGAAAAATGTAACGGTGGGCGTACATCCGCTTGTTCACAAAAACGAATACGGCCGATGCCGTCAGCACCAGAAACAGCATCGCAAAAACAAATGCCTGTTGCGCATAGAGCGCAAATATCAGATAGAGCGCCATGCTGACGGTAATCGCCAGCGCACTCCATTTCAGAATTGATCGAGTCATGAATGCTCTGTTTTCGGCTCGAGGGTAAGTCAGCGTATCAGTCAGCATTGTAGTAAGCCCTGCCACAGTAAGCCCTGCAAATACCTTGCAACCGCTATGGAGTGCGATCACACGGAACCCGACGCCCTCCTGATGGAAGCCGCCGGGTTCTCAAGGCATTATCGGGTGATGCGCTTCGCAGCGGCATTCAGCGCTTCTTCTACTGACTGGCGCCCGGATGTAATATTTTGCAGAGCCGGCGCCATGGAAGACCAGAAGGCTCCCATCGCAGGCACGCTGGGCATGGGCTCGCCCATTTCGGCGTTCTTGAAGGTCGCGTTGATATTCGGATCTGCAGACAGCTCATCCATCAGCTCCTTGTTGGCAACGGCGCCCAGTGGTACGTCGTCGTTCACCATCTTCAGCCCTTTAACCGAAAGCGCGTAGTTCTCAAGAAACTCGACCGCCAGCGCCCGGTTCGGGCTGGCAGTATTGAGCGTCGCGGCCATCACACCGACCATCGGCTTGGGCTCACTGCCGTTGATTGTTGGCAACGTCGTGACACCAAAGTTGATGCCGCTCTTCTTGAGATTACCCCAGGCCCAGGGGCCACTGATCATCATCGCCAGCTCGCCCTTGTTAAAGCGCGAATCCATAGCGCCGTAATCCGCTCCGCGAGGCATGACGCCCTGTTCGATCAGGCTTTCAAGCACCGTGGCACCCTTGATGGCGCCATCAGAATTAACCCCGGTGTCTTTAACATCGTAACTGTTGCCGGATTTGGCAAAGATGTAACCACCGTTGGCCGCCATCATCGGCCAGGTGAAATAGGTGTTGTTATAGTCCCACAGGATCGCCTTCTTGCCCTGCTCGGCCAGCTTTTTGTCCAGCGCCGGGATTTCTTCGAAGGTCTTGGGTGGTTCGGATACCAGATCCTTGTTGTAGATCAGGCCAATGGATTCAACGGCCATGGGGTAACCGTATACCTTGCCGTCAACTGTTACGGCATCCCAGGTAAAATCGTAATTGGCATCTTTCACTGACTGGGAAGGATTGAGCTCGGCAATCAGGCCACTTTGAGCCCACTCGCCCAGACGGTCGTGTGCCCAGATAAAGATGTCGGGCCCGTTACCGGTTGCGGCAGATTGCTGAAATTTGTCAGTCGCACTATCAGGATGTGCCACTTCAACGGTAATACCGGTTTCTTCAGCGAACCAGTCACCTACTTCCTGAAGACCGTTATACCCCTTGTCACCATTGATCCAGACAACGAGCTTACCTTCCTGAATGTCAGCCTGCGCGGGCGAGACCGCACCGAGTGTCGCCAGGATGGATACGGCGAGTGTGCTGCGGATAAATTTCCGGCGGTTCATGGTTCAGTACCTCTCTTTCCTTGACTTATTCTTGTTGGCCGGTGCCGGCATGAGGCCTTCGATCACCGGGGCGGTCGCAATCTTTTCTGCGATGCTTCAAATCCTGTGGTAATCGGGCAACAAGAGCATCCCCCCTGATTTTAATCGACGAGGCGTAGAGCGGGGGAGTAGACCGGCGTAGAGGATTCCGTCTACCCACAATCACCACACTCTGGTTATATCGGTTAAGTCTCAAGTCGTCCGCAACGCCGGACTTGCCGATAACAATAAAACCGGAGTCGCCCATGTTGGCCCTACACAGATCCGTCTATGCCTTCCTGCCCGGCAAGGCCCTTGCTACTGGCATCACAATCGTCGCCATTGCCGCTACTCTGTCTGCCTGTGCGACCGGAGAGTCAGCCAAGCGTGCCGGTGATAGTAAGGGCACTACCCCGACCAGTTCCAGCGACCAGCCAGCAAATCCATCCTCTGCGGCGTGCGCTGTGGATGATGCACCGGTCACCATCCCGGTCAACAGCACTTTTGCCGATGGAGCCTGGTTAAAAGACGCCTTCTCGGGTCAACAGGTACAGGTTCGCCAGGGTGAAGTCACGATTGCCCCCGCGCAGGGATCGGAAGGGATCATTCTGCTGGAACCTGTCGAGCCGGAGAAACAGCACTTCAGTTGGGCCGGCGCCACGGTTTATTTCGCACTGACCGACCGATTCAACAACGGTAACCCGGCAAATGACAACGCCTACGGTCGCCAGCCAGACGGCGACCAGGAAATCGGGACTTTTCACGGTGGTGATTTCGCGGGACTCACGCAGAAACTCGATTACATCGCCGCACTCGGTGTTGATGCACTATGGATATCGCCGCCAGTTGAACAGATACACGGCTGGGTCGGTGGCGGCGATCAAGGCGATTTTCGTCATTATGGCTACCACGGCTACTACGGGCTCGACTTTACCGTTCCTGACGCGAGCTACGGCAGCGAAGCCGAATTCAGAACACTGGTAGACGAAGCGCACAAACGCAACATCCGGGTGGTCATGGATGTGGTTCTGAATCACCCGGGTTACAGCACATTGCAGGATATGCAGGACTTCAAGTTCGGCGCTCTGTTCGAAGGCTTTGAACAATACCTGCCCGAGCACTGGGGTAACTGGCAGCCCGAGTCGTGGGAAGACCTCCATGCCTACCACGCGCTGATTGACTACGACAACACGGATGCCTGGGCAAACTGGTGGGGCAAAGATTGGGTACGCGCAGGTATCGCTGACTACGACTCGCCACCAAACGCCACTATTGATCCCATTCGTGGGTCGCTGGCGTTTTTACCTGACTTCAAAACCGAGTCTGCTCAGCCTGTTTCCCTTCCGACGTTTCTGTCCTCAAAGGCTGATACAAGAGCCCGCCCTCTCGACGGCGCCACAGTTAGAGATTACCTGATCGCCTGGCAGACAGACTGGGTGCGCCGCTACGGTATCGACGGGTTCAGGGTTGATACCGTCAAACACGTGGAGCCCGCCACATGGATAGCGCTCAAAGCGGCAGGACAACAGGCCCTGGATGACTACCGCAAGTCGCATCCGGACAATCCCCTGCCGGCATCGGATTTCTGGATGGTGGGTGAAGTATTCCCGCACGCGGTTACCCGCAGTCACTATTTCGATGAAGGTTTTGATGCCGTTATCAACTTTGATTTTCAGGAGCAGGCAAAAGCGGGCGCACTTTGCCTGCCAGCGATGGAGCCTGTTTACCGGCAATACGCCGAGAGCCTGCAGGGTGAAAAAGCCTTTAACGTTATGAGCTACATCTCATCCCATGACACCGCGTTGTTCAGCAGCGAAACGGCTGATGATCCGCTTTTGCAAAAACGCGTTGCCGCTGCATTACTGCTGGCGCCCGGCACCACGCAGATTTTTTACGGCGATGAAAGCGCCCGCATTGCAGGGCCCGGCGGCTCAGATCCGCAACAGGGAACCCGATCGGATATGAACTGGCGTGCAATCGATTCGGGAGAAGTGGCCGCGCTTATTGAATACTGGCAGACACTCGGACAATTCAGACAACGGCATCCGGCCATTGGTGGCGGTCAGCATAAAATGCTCAGTGAGCGGCCTTATGCTTTTTCAAGACAGAAAGGAAACGACAAGGTCATCGTCGTGTTTGCGCGGAAATAACTTAAGGACGTCACCATAACCAGTTTCAGGCGACAGAGATCTGCTCTCTGCCGCCTGAATACCGGGATGCTTAGCTCTCAGCTTCCCATTTCTTCAGCAGTTCCTTGTATGGCACGGTCTGCCCTTTAGGCTTCTCGTTGTCCAACTTCGGCTTGGGCGCACCCGGCTGGTCCAGCCAGTATTGCGCATCGCGCTCTTCATTCAGCTTGGGACCGCAGGTTTCCATCACATTGGCCCGCTCCAGACGCATCATGATGTTGTCCTGAGCCTTGGCCAGGCCGTCCAATGCTTCCTGCGGTGTGCTTTCGCCACTAGCTGCCTGAGAAATATACTGCCACCACAGCTGGGCCAGCTTGGGGTAATCCGGCACGTTGGTGCCAGTCGGACTCCACTGGACCCGCGCAGGACTGCGGTAGAACTCAACCAGACCGCCCAGCATCGGCGCCGCTTCAGTCATCGCGTCTGAATTGATATCAGACTCGCGGATCGGAGTCAGACCCACCAGCGTCTTCTTCAGAGATACCGTTTTGGAGACCGTGAACTGTGCATACAGCCATGCAGCCAACCGACGCTCTTTAGGCGTTGATTTCATGAAGGTCCAGGCGCCAACGTCCTGATAACCCAGCTTCATGCCCTCTTCCCAGTATGGTCCGTGGGGCGATGGCGCCATCCGCCATTTTGGAGTGCCGTCTTCGTTGACGACCGGCAGCCCTTTTTTGGTCATGCTGGAGGTGAACGCGGTGTACCAGAATATCTGCTGCGCGACATTACCCTGCGCAGGTACCGGACCGGACTCGGAGAAGGTCATGCCTTTTGCTTCAGCCGGGGCATACTCGTTCAGCCAGTCCACATACTTCTGTGTGGCATAGACAGCTGCCGGACCATTGACGGCACCACCACGGGTGACACTGGAGCCAACCGGGTGACACTCTTCAACCCGAATACCCCATTCATCAACGGGCAGACCATTAGGCAGACCCTTGTCGCCCGCACCCGCCATTGAGAACCAGGCATCAGTAAACCGCCAACCCAGAGACGGGTCTTTCTTACCGTAATCCATGTGGCCGTATACGCGCTTGCCATCAATGGTCTTCACATCTTCGCTGAAGAACTTGGCAATGTCTTCGTAGGCTGACCAGTTAACCGGCACGCCTAGCTCGTAGCCATAAATTTCCTTGAACTTCTTTTTCAGATCTTCGCGCTCGAACCAGTCGGCCCTGAACCAGTAGACGTTTGCAAACTGCTGATCGGGAAGCTGGTAGAGCTTGCCGTCGGGTGCAGTCGTGAAATCCAGGCCGATGAAATCGTCAAGATCAAGCGTTGGCAAGGTGAAATCCTTGCCGTCGCCTTCCATCATGTCGGAGATCGGGACCACTTTGCCGTAGCGAAAGTGTGTGCCGATCAGATCAGAATCGTTGATGAATGCATCATAGATGTTGCGGCCTGACTGCATCTGCGTCTGCAGTTTCTCAATGACGTCACCTTCCTGAATCAGGTTATGGGTCACCTTGATACCGGTAATGTCGGTAAACGCCTTGGCCAACACACTCGACTCATACTCATGAGTGGCGATGGTTTCAGACACCACATTGATCTGCATGCCACGCATGGACTTGGCGGCCTGGGTAAACCAGGCCATTTCTTTGAGCTTTTGCTCTTCCGTCAATGTCGATGTTTCGAACTCGCTGTCGACCCATTTCTTGGCGGCATCCGAGTACTGATCTGCCAGAGCCGGCATTGCGGCCCCCAAACCAGCAACGCTGATGGCGGCACTCAGCATGAGCGCTCTGGGACTTTGATTGTTCCTGAACATAGCCAACCTCGTTCGTATTGTTAGAGTTGTAGACGAATGGGTCTCGGTAAGACCCCTTTTTCACCGCTCTTGCCCATGCGCACAGCAACTACCGGGCAACAGATTGAAAAACACTTTCCAAACATTCGTTCTATTGTCAGTTCACACCTTCAAGCGCTATCCCCAGCGCAACAGGATGCACAACCACACCACCGAAATCCCCAGCGCGATCCATAAACTCACTTCGGATAGCCCAAGAAACATCAGATGAATATAGGCGCTGGTAAGCAAACCGATAAACAACCGGTCGCCCCGCGTTGTCGCAATCGGCAGAAACCCCTTGCGCTCGGTACAGGGCGACACGACTTCGTAAACGGTCATTACCAGCAGTATGGCCGCAATCACCGCGAAGAAAATCGCCGTCGGCATTGTCCAGGACATCCAGGCAATCATTGTTGTTCTCCCCCGGGTTTATTCATGGCAATTACACCCGACCCAGCGCGAAGCCGGTGGCCACGTGATTACGTACAAACCAGATCACCAGCAAGCCTGGCACGATAGTCAGAACACCGGCGGCCGCC
>TARA_R100001440_G_scaffold5609_2_pt1 | contig 39215 bp, 32 predicted proteins | sample TARA_R100001440 | Tara Oceans TARA_R100001440 (sample SAMEA2622112) | marine metagenome | biome: marine biome (ENVO:00000447); feature: surface water layer (ENVO:00002042); material: "saline water (ENVO:00002010), including plankton (ENVO:xxxxxxxx)" | depth 5 m
GATTTTCCAGCACGATGACAAACTGACCGCTGTCTTCAACGCGGCTCAACTTGCCTGAAGCAAAGGCTTCGAGCCAATCACGTGCCCTTTCATCACCACTTTTGGCGATGTCACTCAAGACCTGACCCTTTTGAGCATTTGAAGAATCAGCCAGTGCCTGCAACAGCGCCTGCCCGTTATCACCTGCTGGCTGCGATTCAGCCTGGGCCTGCGCCATCAGCGGCAAAGCCAGACAGCAGACAAAGAGCCACTGTGTGAGCGATCGAATGATGCTCATGGTGTTTTCCTGTTGTTTCGGATGAATCAAAGTTCGGTTGAATCTGAACTCGGGTGGATCAGGGTTCGAATGAACCCGATCCGATAGCGGACATCGGCGTTAGTTATAGGTGGATCACCGATGCCCGCCAGATACTGCGTTTACACCTTACTTGGCTGCGACTTCAGACTTGCCGCCACAGGTCTTCTCAACCACGTTGTAGTTGCCGCAGTTCATCGGCTTGCGCCAGTCACTGATCAGATCCTTCGAACCGGGCAGGAAGTCAGACCATGCATCGCCTGCAACGGTTGACGGGGTCTGCCAGACAACAGAGAACTGACCGTTGTCCTGGATTTCGCCAATCAGCACCGGCTTGGTGATGTGGTGGTTCGGCATCATGGTGGCGTAACCACCGGTCAGGTTGGGAACAGACACGCCGATGATGGAGTCTTTCACCGCATCAACGTCTGTAGTGCCCGCTTTCTTGACTGCTTCAATCCACATATTGAAGCCAATGTAGTGAGCTTCCATCGGATCGTTGGTGACCGAGTCATCCTTGCCGGTGTACTTGACCCAGGCGTCGATGAAGTCGTAGTTGGCGTCGTTATCCACGCTCATGAAGTAGTTCCAGGCCGCCAGATGGCCGACCAGCGGTGCGGTGTCGATACCGGACAGCTCCTGCTCACCCACAGAGAAGGCGACAACCGGGATATCCGATGCTTCGATGCCCTGGTTTGCCAGCTCGCGGTAGAAAGGCACGTTGGCATCACCGTTAATGGTAGAGACCACTGCGGTCTTCTTGCCCTGGCTGCCGAATTTTTTGACGTCAGAAACAATCGACTGCCAGTTGGAGTGACCAAACGGCGTGTAGTTGATCATGATGTCGGATTCAGCCACACCATGGTCTTTCAGGTAGGCTTCCAGAATCTTGTTGGTAGTACGCGGGTAAACATAGTCGGTACCCGCCAGAACCCAGCGCTTCACGCCGATTTCGTTCATCAGGTAATCGACCGCAGGAATCGCCTGCTGGTTGGGCGCTGCGCCGGTGTAGAACACATTCTGGGACGACTCTTCACCTTCGTACTGAACCGGGTAAAACAGCAGGCCGTTCAGCTCTTCGATAACAGGCAGTACCGACTTGCGGGATACCGACGTCCAGTTACCAAAGATGACATCGACCTTTTCCTTGGCCAGCAGCTCACGTGCTTTCTCAGCAAACAGCGGCCAGTTGGACGCCGGATCAACGACAACCGGTTCAAGCTGACGTCCCAGCACACCGCCTTCTGCGTTCTGCTTTTCGATCAGCATCAGCATGGTGTCTTTCAGGGTAGATTCACTGATAGCCATGGTGCCGGAGAGCGAGTGGAGGATACCGACTTTAATAGGAGGTTCTGCAGCAGCTGCAGAAAGTGAAAATGAAAGTGCCAGCGCAGAAAGCCCGAGTTTCAAGCCCTTTTTTACGTTCATTATTCCTTTCCTTTATTGATTATGGTGTCGCGTGTTTACCTCCCAACAGAGTGCACTCCGCGTTCCAATCAAAGCAAACTAACTTTAAAATCAAAGTTTTACGAAAAAACACCAACACCTTTTCAACGTCCGATCGCATCATCATGTGCACCGCAGCCTTCCATACACCCCCTTATTGCACCATTTTGAATCGCGCGCCGATGCAGAATGATTAGCCAACACACGGCAACCTGTTCAGTAATTAACCGATTTAGATGAGGTTGCGATATTTATTGCAGATAAGTGAGGTGTTTAAGGCAGAGAAGCCGCGAGTGCGCACCACAACAATGCAGGATCAATGCACTCGCACCACGGCGCAATGCCAAGGCCATATCAGTGCACCGAGTATCGTTATGGCCCATCAATGCAGAATCAGATTGATCGAAAAACGAACAGAAAAAACGATTCGCTTAAACTCATGCCCGAATGCGGTGCACAAACAGCGCGTCAGCCGGCACCCGAAAGCTGCACCAGAACCGCATGCAACGCTGCACTACTGAAGATTTGTGCATCGCGGATCAACAAGAATTCACATTGTCTGACCAAATGGCAGCGACGTATCGTGAACACTATGCCATTCTTGAAACACCGGCCTGGCAAAAGCCCGTTTTCACTGCAAGGCCTCAACAGAAGGCATCTGGCCGAGGCGGAGATCCGTATTAAGCAGGGCTTGGCGATGATAAAACCGCCTTAACAGGCGAACTGAAGCGTTTAAATGTAAACTATTTGACAGTTTGTAGTGTCGTTTACCCATACAGTTCGGCCTCACCCATAAAGACAGCAGCGATAAGAGCACTCTTGATGACGACTGATTCTGTTGCGCCCCGTTCTCCTCACATCGTGATCGTTGGCGCGGGCAGTATTGGTTGCTATCTGGGAGGACGCCTGCTGGCCGCCGGCGCCAGCGTCACCATGATCGGCCGACCGCGGTTGCATCAGGTATTCGAGACCCACCCGCTGAGGGTGAGTGATTACCATGGTTTCGACTCAGCAGTGCAACTGGCGCCGTATCAGTTCACGACATCCCCCGAACCTGTTGCTCACGCAGACCTGGTGCTGCTGACCGTCAAATTGGCAGCAACCGAAGATACCGGCAGAGAGATCGCCCCCCTGCTTCGACCGAACATCCCTGTGATCAGTTTCCAGAATGGTATTGGCAACGCCGACCGGCTCAGGCCGCTGCTGCCCAAAGCATCCGTGCTTGCCGGAATGGTGTCGTTTAATGTGTTGCAGAAAACGCCCGGTCACTTTCATCAGGGAACCGAAGGCAAGCTGATGGCCGAGGCAAGCCTTGCACTTACACCGGAGATTATTGCGGCATTCAACAACGCAGGCATTCCGCTAACGCCTCGCACCGATATGCATTCAGTGCTCTGGTCAAAGCTGTTGCTCAACCTCAACAATCCGATCAACGCGCTGTCCGGCCTGCCCCTCAAAGAACAACTCTCGACCCGGGCTTATCGTCGCTGCCTGGCAATGGCGCAGGACGAAACCCTGAGTCTGCTCAAAGCGGCCAATATCCCGACCATAAAAATGGCAGCAGTCCCGATGGAGTGGATACCCACGGTCATGCGCCTGCCCGACTGGTTGTTTCGCCGGCTCGCGCAAACCATGCTCGCCGTGGATCCGATTGCCCGCTCTTCAATGTGGGAAGATCTTGAAGCCGGGCGAAAAACTGAAATTGAATGGATTAACGGCGAAGTCATCAGGCTGGCAAAAGCTCACGGCAGAACAGCGCCCGTCAACCAGCGGCTTGTCGACCTGATTCATCAGTCCGAAACCGGTCAATGCAAGGCCTGGCCTGGCCTGGCGCTGTTGCACGAGCTCACAAAGCCGTCGGCCTGACACGCCACCTCACCGCACACCCTCTGCATATCTGCTGCTTATTCTTTCCAAATGATTACGACGCTGTAATCCATATCGCACACGCTATGGTGCGAATGTCGGATTTGCTTCCTACACCATTCCCGTAAACTTGTTTTCAGCAAGGACGCAGAACTGCAAGGATGCAGAACACGGATGTTAAGCCTGAAGGATCAGGCGCCAGGGAAGAGTTTAGTCTGAAGGATCAGACACATAGGGATATACCAGCCTGACGGATCAGGCGACCGGAGCCACGGAGCAGGTGCACAAGGATTGTGGGCCTTACTCCGTGACTTTTTCTGCACGACACCTGATGGTGTTCCAACTGGCTGTCATCTGGTTACTCTGAGTGCTCAACTCAGGACACTCTCTCGCCTCAGCTATCTTCGGTCAAGCAACACGCTACTGAAGCACGCCGATGCCTCCCTGTTTCCGCATGTTCCCCTCCGCACTCTACGTGCTTGTGATGGTCACTCACATTCACTCGGACATCACGGAGCATTTCATGAAGTTTGTTTTCAGCTTGCTGTTTACCTTGGCCACCTTACTGGCCGGCACCGGCATCGCAGTAGCCGCACCGACATCAACAGCACCACAAACCCAGGCAGTCAAAACTGCTATCAACATCAACACAGCGGACGCCCAGACACTGGCCTTGAACCTTGATGGCGTCGGCACAGTCAAGGCCCAGGCAATTGTTGACTATCGCAAAGCCAACGGCCCATTCGCGACAACCGCTGATTTGCGCAAAGTGAAAGGCATCGGCGAACGCACTATTGAGATTAATAAAGCCAACATCAGCGTGCAGTGATAGCTGAGATCCACTGGCTGACAGAGAAGCCGGCCCGCTGCAAAGCCGGCTTCTCTTTTTGAATTACCCTGAGCCTGGTTGATTCTCCCAAGCAGACAACATCCCTTCGTTGCCCCGGATTTCCCCTATCGGCATGTCTTGCCAGCCTCTGGCATTGACGTTAGGCTGACCACATGACTAATTCTGCAACCCTCTTCGGAAAACGTACCCCACCACCCCGGTTCTGAGCCGGATAAGGGGATTCTTGTCTGAGCGTTAAACCCCGCTCGGTGATCGCCCGCCTGTCCGGTTCACAGCATTTTGCTGCCTTCACCTTTTCAGTAACCGGACAACGGATCTGACATGACCCAATTCAAACACTTGTCGCCTGCAACGCGCGGCGCATTACTGATCGCCATTGCTGCTGCGCTTTGGGCAACCACCAGCATTGCCGCAAAAACCCTGTTCAATCACACCGATCTGGAGCCGCTGACGCTGGCGTGCCTGAGGCTATGGATCGCCTTTCCTCTGTTTTTCATACTCATGATGCGTGAGCGGGCGTCGCGCCCCCTGCCCCGCGGCAAAAAAGTCATCTTGCCGCTACTGGCACTGGGTTGCCTTCAAGGAGCCTACCAGGGCACTTATCTCTGGGCGGTCGACCTGACTGGGGCCAGCATTGCCACTCTGGTGACGCTTTGCCTGGCACCGGTTCTGGTTGCGATTGTCGCAGCACCGCTGCTGGGTGAGCGCCCAAACCGCACCACTATCATCGCCCTTGTTTGCGCTATCTTCGGTACGCTGCTGCTGGTTTCAGGCGACATGCAGAGCGCGGACTCAGCCCGGATAGGCGGGGTGCTGGTGTCTGTGGTCGCCGCGGCGGTTTATGCCGCTTTCACCCTGACAAGCCGGCATGCTGCCAGTGGCGCGTCAGTGTATGCCACGGCATTTGTCTGTTTCCTGACCGGCGCGCTGGTACTGCTCCCTCTGGCCCTTGCCAGTGGCGGGCTGACGGAACTGGCAGATCTTGATGCCAGAGGCTGGTTGCTGGTGGCCTACATCGGCGTGGTGCCCACTTGTGTGGGTTATGTGTGCTTCTTTACGGGAATGCAGAGCACCCCTGCGACGACTTCCAGCATTATCGTGACGCTTGAGCCGCTGTTCGCTGCATTTCTGGCGTGGATTATTCTGACCGAGGTGATCGGTTTGAGCGGGATTATTGGCGCGGTCATTCTCACTGCGGCAGTGCTGGTCGCCTCACGGCAATCGCCGGCGCAGCAGGAGCAAGAAGAGCCGACGGGCCATCAGTAGCAGGTTAAAACCAAACAGGGCCGGCGAATTGCCGGCCCTGTTTGTCTGAGGCGCCAGGTAAAAATAGGCGCTCACTCCTTGCGCTGACGTTCCAGCATGTTGGGCTGGAGAATCTCGATCCAGTATCCGTCGGGATCCTGAATAAAGGCCAGGCCCTTCATCTTGCCATCGTCCGGGCGCTTCACAAACGGCACGTCCAGCGACTCAAAACGCTCGGCCGCCTGATAGACGTCCGGCACCGCAATACCGATATGGCCAAAACCCTGTGGCTCGTCGTTGCCGTTGTGATAGTCAAAGGCCGCATCATGCTCGGTGCCCCAGTTATGGGTCAGTTCGAGCATAGCCTCACGGCCGAAGATAAACGTCGTGCGGTGCGCATCGTCGGACGGCACAGCATTGGCCTGCCTGTCGTCCAGATAGCCCAGGAAATACAGAGTGAACTTCATCTCCGGAAAATCGAGCTTGCGGATCAACCGCATGCCCAGTACCCGCGTATAAAAATCCAGACTGCGCTCGGGATCCTTGATCCGCAGCATCGTCTGGTTAAAGACATAGCCTTCCGTCGCCGGGTCTGCGTCTTCAGACAAACCGGGGGCTGTTTCAAAATGGCGGGACATACTTGTTTCTCCTGTCGTCGAGGCGGGTAAGTCGATACATCCTGTTCGTCGCATGCACATGCGGATAATGACGCATAGACAGTATCGGCCTCGCATTTACAATGAACTGCTCACGATGAGGGGCTAAGCCCAAACTTTCAAGGCGCACATTTACGATACCGAACTAAAATACCGGTGAGGCCCTGCTGCCAGGCTCTGTCGGGATAGCCCGCGCTCAACGCTCTACTCACCGATTTCTTTGCAAGGATACCCATGAACCCCCTCGCTCAGCTTGTCATTCTGTTTCTGGTCGCCGTTATTGCGGTTCCACTGTTCAAACGGGCCGGGCTGGGCGCAATTCTGGGGTATATCGCTGCAGGCATTTTGCTCGGCCCCTATGGCATGCGGGTGTTCAGCGACGTCGACACCATGATGCACATCTCGGAATTCGGCGTGGTGCTGTTGATGTTTGTGATAGGGCTGGAGCTGCAATTCTCGCGCCTCAAAGCCTTGCGGAAGCCGATTTTCGGGCTCGGCAGCCTGCAGGTTGCGTTGTGTATGACGGGTATTGGCGGTGTCACCCTGCTGCTAGGCTATTCATTGACACTGGCCATTGTACTCGGCAGTGCACTGGCACTATCGAGCACGGCTTTTGTACTTCAACTACTGGCAGAAAAGAAAGAACTGGCCACATCCCACGGGCGACTGGCTTTTACCATTCTGCTATTCCAGGACATGGCAGTGGTGCCTTTCATTGCGTTTCTGCCGTTTCTCGCAGGCGGCGGCTCTCCTTCAAGCTGGGAAGAAAACCTGTTTGATGCAGGCCGGATCGCACTTACCTTCGCCGGCATTGTATTCGCCGGTCGCTATCTGCTGCGCCATGTTCTGAAGTTCATTCACGCCACCCAGGTCCGTGAAATTTCAATTGCTGCCGCACTGCTGCTCGTCGCAGGCACCGCATTGCTGATGGAATCCGTTGGACTCTCGATGGCTTTGGGTGCGTTTGTGGCGGGCGTTCTGTTAGCGGATTCAGAATTCAGGCACCAGCTTGAGGCTGATATCGAACCGTTTAAAGGATTGCTTCTGGGGCTATTCTTCATCTCGGTGGGCATGACACTCAATCTCGAACGGGTGCTCGCTAATCCGCTTTTCCTGATCTCCGGTGCAGTGCTGCTGATGCTGATTAAAACCGTGCTGATTGCCCTTATTGGCTGGCGCGGCGGCAAACTGAAAAAACTTGGCGCGTTGCGGCTGGGCCTGCTGCTCAGCCAGGGCGGCGAGTTCGGCTTTGTGATTTTTTCGATGGCGGGCCAATTACAGTTGCTCGACAAGAGCCTGCACGAACAATTGATCGCGATCATTACAATATCAATGGTGCTGACACCGATAGCCGTTTTCCTGTTCGAAAAAACGGTCATGCGCTTCGCCCACGATTCGCACCCGGCCTTTGACGAAATCGATGACGGCAAAACTGGCGTCGTGATTGCCGGCTTTGGTCGCTTCGGCCAAATCAGCGGCCGGGTTCTAGCCTCGCTGAGAATTCCGTTCACTGCCCTCGATATTAATCCCGAACAGGTCAGCGTGGTGCGCCGGTTCGGGAACAAGGTTCACTACGGTGACGCCTCGCAGCTGGACATGCTACACGCGGCACGTGTTGGCGATGCCAAGGTGCTGATTCTTGCGATTGATGATATCGATGCCTCACTGCGCACGGCGCGGCTGGTGCAGCAGGATTTTCCGGATGTACGCATTCTGGCCCGGGCCCGTAACCGCCGCCACGCCCACTTGCTGATGGACGCGGGCGTCACCTGGATGGTGCGGGAAAACTACCATTCCTCGCTGTTGATGGCGGAGGAAATGCTCGTAGGAATCGGCCGGGAACGCAAAGAAGCCCAGGAGCTGATTCAGCTTTTCCGCGATGCCGACGAATCCACGCTGATCCGCCAGCACGGTCTGCATAATGATCCCGACAAGATTCTCCAGTCAGCCAAGGAAGCCGCCGACGAATTGCGCGAACTGTTCGAGGAAGACCAGCGCAGCCGGGACCGCTCCTGACCTGACGCAGACTCTGGCCGGCACGCCGGGATCGCCCTGAATACCGGCCAGAGTCGTCGATTTTTATTACACTCGCCTCGTTTTTCACCATCGCTTCTCCCCGCCTCGCCCCATTTTATGGGCCTTTCAAGCCCATGGAGTGAATATTGCTTCCCCTCGCCGCAAGCCCAGGCTATTGCTGTAAGTTCTGGGCCTTGGAACGAATGGAGTGCGATGGTTTATCGCACGTTTAACAGGAAGGAAAAGGAAACAGCTATGAACGGATTTCAGAAAGTACTGCTCGCTGCAGCGTTGGCGACCGCCAGCGCCCAGGCATCAGCTCTTGCCGTCACGACAACCGCATCCGGTTCAGATCTGGTTGATACCATCATTGGAACAGGCGTCACGATTGACTACGGTTCTATCAACTACGTTGGCAGCAACACCCAGGCGGGTATATTCACCGGCGGCCTGAGTGCCGGCATCGGCATCGATAAAGGCATCCTGCTCACGAGCGGCGCGGCCACCAACGCGGTTGGCCCTAACTCAGCCGACGACACCACGACAGATCTCGGCTCTGCAGGTGACGCCGATTTGAATGGTCTGGTTGGCGGCAGCACTCAAGATGCCAACGTGCTTGAATTCGAGTTTTCAACGACTGGCGGCGACCTGTTCTTCAACTATGTGTTCGCATCAGAAGAATATAACGAATACGTCGATTCCGAATTCAACGACGTGTTTGCGTTTCTGGTCGATGGCATCAACATCGCGACGATCGGCAGCGACCCGGTTGCGATCAATACGGTCAACTGTGGCAATCCTTTAAGCACGACCGGTAGCAACTGCGATCAGTTCAACGACAATGATCCGAGTGACGGCACTCCTTCTTACGACCTGGCATACGACGGCTTCACCAATGTGTTTACAGCCTCAATCCTGGGACTGAGCGCCGGTACTCACTCCATGAAACTGGCGATTGCGGATCGTGGTGACGGCCGGTTGGACTCGGGTGTATTCATCCAGGCCAATTCCTTCTCCGACATTCCGACACCGCCAACTGAAGTACCCGAGCCCAGCACTTTTACGCTGATGGGTCTGGCACTGGCCGGTCTGACACTGCGCCGTCGTACCCAGTAACACTGGCCGCAGTATAAAAAAACCCGCAGCGTTTACGCGCTGCGGGTTTTTTCGTTCACGGCATGTGAACAGCGCCATCACGCCAGCTGGTGCTCTTCCCCTTCGTAATACGCTTCCACCCGTGGATTCATAATCTTCTTCCAGAGCGGCGGAAAGAGTGCCAGCACGACCATGGCGGCATAACCGGCGGGCAGTTGAGGTGCTATTTCGTGGTGACGCAACACCTGATAGCGACGCTTGGCAAAAGCGTGGTGGTCACTATGACGCTGCAGGTGGAACAGGAACACGTTGGTCAGAAAGTAGTTGGAGTTCCAGCTGTGTTCCGGCGTTGTTCTTTCGTAACGTCCGTTCTCGAGTTTGCGGCGGTGCAAGCCGTAATGCTCAAGGTAATTCACGATCTCCAGCAGGGTAAACGCGAAGAAACTCTGGCCGATAAAGTAGGCGGCGCCCAGTGCACCGAAAGCAAGGGTGAAGCCGATCAGCGCCAGCGCCGAGATGCTGTACCACCAGATCAATTCATTGCGCCAGCTCAGTGCCCGATGCCCTTTGCGTTCCAGTCGAACGGCTTCCAGACGCCAGGCATTAATGAAATTACGCACGTACGCCTGCGGCAGGAAATTGTAGAGCGACTGATTGTAGCGGGAAGACGACGCATCTTCCGGCGTCGATACATGCACATGATGCCCACGCAAATGCTCCACCTTGAAACCGGCATAACTCACCAGTGACAGAAGCAGGCCGCCCGCCCAGGTTTCGAGTTTCTCGTCCTTGTGGATCAACTCGTGGGCCACATTGATGCCCAGCCCGCCGACAATACCGATCGAAACAATCCAGCCAATACTACCCAGTGCATTGAACTGCCCCGACGCCAGTACCACCGCGCCCCACACCAGAAGCACTGCGTAGGCGACAACCCAGCCCAGCGTCATCACCTTGTAGAAACGTTCGCCAATCATCTGCGGTACGTCGGCTTCTTCATCCGGGTTCAATGCATCCTGTCCCAGCATAAGATCCAACAATGGAATGATGCCGAACACCACAACCGGAACGCCCCAGGCAAAGACGTTGATCCAGCCCGTTGCCTGACCCGCGCTCAATAGCAGGCCCGGTAACGCCAACGGCAGCATGGCAATCAGATAACTGTACTTTTTCAATCGAAGCAGCAAACGGCGACGCGCCGTTGGCTGAGTGATGGTCGCTTCCTGTGTATTCACCGAAAAGCCCTCTTTTGTTGTTAGGGAGCCGAAACAGCCTGCAGCCGCTTTCCGCTCAGTTGCGCATACCAGGATGCGCCCTTATTCGACATATTGCTATATTGTAGAACAATACAGCAGTCGTCAACAAAAATATGACAAAGTTGATCAACAAGGCACCAACAGAAGTGACCATCATGATCGACATGCGCCCCTCGTCAGATATCAACCACAGTCCATATTGGGCTGTGCTAGACTAGGCCGAATCGACCGAGTCGCAGATCTTTGCTCTGCATATCAAGGGTTTCAGGCCGGTCAGCGCCCACCGATCAGCATCACGCGGACAAGAGCATCGAATGGAGTTTCAGGTTCCCAACACCCTTGCCGAGCAAATAGCCAATTACCTGGCTGACAGGGTTATGACCGGGATAATCCGCCCGGGCGAGCGGATTCAGGAAGCCACAGTGGCGGCAGAACTGAGAGTCAGTCGGGCATCAGTCAAAGAGGCGTTGTACACGCTGGAGCGCTGGCATCTGGTGGATATCACGCCGCGCAAGGGCGCATCCGCAACCCGGCTTGATGCCCATCATGCGTCCGAGCTGTACGACGTCTACATGCATTTACTGATTATGCTGGCGCGAAGGCTTACGGAGCGCTGGAAGGTGGAGGATCGCCCTCATCTGCTGGAAGCGATTGAGTCCGTAACCCATCGTCTCAATGCCGGGACACCGGATGTTGCCGCCGTGGTCCAGGCCAGTTTTGATGTGATGGATGCCTGCTGCAATGTGGTCAGAAACCCCTATCTGACTGAAGCCCTGGCGAACTTCAAGCCGGCGGTCAGCCGTACCTATTACTTCTGTGCAGACCGCTACAAGCAGGATCTCGACAGTACCGGGATGTTTTTCGGGCAGCTGACCACCGCCGTGCTGGCAAGGGATGCAGACGGCGCTGAACAGCGCATTGTCGAGTTTGCAAACCACCAGAAAGCATTACTGTTGGCAGCCCTGCCTGATCCGCTGAAAACAGGGGCCTAGTCCGCCTGATCAAATGCCGCCGGCCACCTCTGTCAGCACAACGCCACCAATGCGCCATTCACCGGGGCCTTGCGGCTCCATGCGATAGTAGGCATCCCAGTAGTGCCCTTGCGGCCCCACTAACTGAACCCTTTGTACCAGAAAGCCTGGATGGGGTACTTGCTCACGGAATCTCACAGTGACCGCCTGAAATACCGCCGGATACCGCCGTTTAACCATATCGGAAAAGGCACTGGCACTGGAAAAGCCGTTCCGGATCGCGGGCGAAGCGTAGCTGAATGCCCGCTCCTGATCGTCATTGGCAAAGGCATCGAGCTGTGCTGAGATCACCCTTTCGATCGCCGCCGCTGCATCTGCCTTGCGCAGGTTATCATCCGCAGACACACCGGTAGCTGAGAACGCGCCAAGCAGAGCCAAGACCGCTATCAGAAGGCCACCTGATAGCGGCCTGCCGAACAGAGTCCGTATGCGGTGGATCATCAGGGTACCTCCGCCGGGTGAAGAATTGAGAACGGGCCACGCATCGCACATCAGGCGTTCTCCATGTGTTCAAGTTTAGACGCATCATTCATCAGGAGTACGACTGAAGAGTGCCGACAGATGAATTTAACAATGGCGCTACTGCTGTGTCTCTTTTTATGACATATTCTTGGTATGGCCATTAACCGTGGCAGCGGAATTTACCCACTAGTCAGGATCTGAATCAGTCATGATGACCACATTTTGTCGATGGGGTTTTGTGAGCGCGCTCTGGGCGGTAGCTGTGCCCGGTTTTGCCGTCTGCTCCGCATCGCCTCCATCGACTGAAAGTGGCACGCCAACCTCACAGATTTTATTCAATATCGCGCCTGGCGGTTACCCACCCTACACTGTCATCAACTCCGATGGCTCGGTTTCGGGCATTATGTGGGACGTGATGACGACCATCGCCAGTGCTAACGGCCTGACCGTTGAAGCACGTCAGATTCCATCCAAACGCGTTGATAACTTTATGCTTTCCGGCGAGCTTGATGCGACCATGCGCGCCATTGAGTGGACCCATAAGCCGGAGCAGTTTGCCTTTACCGAAGGCGTGCTAAAAGCCCAGGACGTGATTTTCAGCACTCGAAAACAGCCGCTGGCGCTAAGCTCGATAGACGATCTCGAGGGCACGATACTGCTGACACATCTGGGCTATCGATACCCCATGCTGGAAGCCCATCTGGAAGCCGGCACTATCCGCTCGATCGATGTGCCTGATGGACAGACCATGTTCCGGCGATTGGCCGGCGCAGAGCGTTTTAATGGCCTGGTTTTCAACAGGCGAGCCGGCGAATGGATCATTCAGCATAATAACTGGCAGGAGACGTTCATCAGAGAGCCTCTAGTGCTGGAGGAAACCGACTACCGGCTCATGTTCTCGCCCCAATGGCGCCCCATGATGAGCTGCTTCGACGAAACCCTGCTCCAGATCAAGCAGGACGGGCTGCTGGACAGCATTCTGGCCCGATACTGACGGCGCACTTACGCCACCACCCTCCGCTCCTGCTGAGTTCGCCCCCACCTTAAACTCGTGAATCCGTTCACAGACCTGACAGAACCAAGCCGATACTGTAACGGTCTGTAACACCGCTTCGCGAGAGCAGTCCGAGGCGCATCACGGAACTGACGTTTACAACGAAACTAAAAATATAACGATAAAAATAAACTCGACACCGGTCGGCTATCGCTGACTGGCACGGGTACAGGGACTGACTATCATGACTGGACTGCGACGCGTCTCGTTAAGCGTACCACTCGTTCTTATCTCTCCATTTGCGGCCGCCGAAATTCAGGCACTGGATGACCAGACCATGAGCCGGGTGACAGGCCAGGCCGGGGTCACGATCGAACTGGAAACCCGCGTTGATCTGGACAGATTTTCCTACATCGATGAAGGCCGCCTGAGCATCTATGACCTCAGCCTGTCCGATCCCGATGGCATGGCACTGGACAACATGAAGCTGACCATCGATGTCGCCGGTGACGGTGAAGTGCTGGAGCACGGCTTCTCGGAAATTGCCCGGCGGGCAAGTACCGGCCAGCTCTCTACCGCCAACCCGGATGTGGCCGATGCCCTGAGCAAATACGCCGTCGGCGGCAACTTTGGCAAGCAGTTCAACAGCGGTGACCTGGTCATTCACCTCGGTCCCACAGACGCAGGCAACCCGGCATCACTGGAAGAGTACCTGCACGCCATCGACTTCCAGCTGCAAATTGGCGAAGTCCGCGCTGAAGGCGCCACCGACAGCACCACACTGTTCTCCAATATCCGGCTTGACGGTTACATCGGTCCGACGGATATTGTCGTGCGCAACGGCGGCGACACGACTCGTGTGATCGGCAATGGCAACACCGTATCCAACTCGGAACTGCAGTTCGACACGCATTTTGAGATCAGCAACGGCTCTCTCGACTGGGACGTTGGTGATGTGATTCTGCTATTCAATTTTGCAGGTGTCGGCATTGAGGATCTGGCCATCCATAACCGTCGTGGCGACGATACGGAAGGCCACTTTGGCATGGCCAGCGCGACGGCCAAATTGTCCAGAGGCACCAGCGGTTCCTCCGGACAAGAGGGCTTGTCGATTCACGATGTGGAATTCCGTGCAGACATCGACATGCCGGTTTTCAACATCGGTGGCACCAGTATTGGCGAGGTCTACTTCACCGACTTCGTGATCAGCAATACCTCAATGATGGTTTACGGACACTGATATACGAGCAATCCAGACCTTAATCACCAGCGTTCCAACCGGAACGCTGGTGATGCCACTCTCCCTTCCCAAGGCATTCAGCCAATCAAGACCGGTTCGACAGCCAGACAAACTCAAATGGCGCCAGCGTTACACTCGCGCCCCGCTCCTGAAATGACGTCCTGCTGACAATATCCAGCCACTCATCAGTGGAAATAAGGTTCAGCTCGGACAGACTGAAGACCTGCTCCTGCCCCGAAATATTGTGGATCGCAAATATGCTCTGACGCCGATCGACACTCTGACGCCAGAAAGCAAACAACCCATCCCCAAGATGTAAGGTGTATTGGGTCGCATTGGGATGAAACGCAGCCTGACGGGTGCGCATCGACAACAAGCGGCGCAGGGTTGTGAACACATCCCGGTGATGAGTATCCGACGCCAGCAGGTTCTCCAGCTCATCGGCGTCCCATACATGGCGATTAATGGAACGGTTCTGGCCGGTATGCTCCACCCGGTCATCGTCATTTCGGGTCGCCAGCAGGCTGTGAATATAAAACGCCGGGATGCCCTCCAGCGCCATCATGATCGCGTGAGCGCAAACAAACCGGGCCAGTTGGTGGCCGTCAACGCCATCCGCTTCGGTTCGTTCCATCGCATCCCACAGGCTGATATTGATTTCGTAGGGCCGCACTTCGCCGGACGCGCCGGTTCGGCTTGTGACGCGAGCGCCAGATGCGACCAGTGTGCTGATCATCCGATCGCTTTCTTCATCGCTTAGCAGGCCCTCGACCGGGCGCAGGCCAATGCCGTCATGAGAGGCCAGAAAGTTGAGATAGGCAGTGCCCTGCTGAGCCGGCGGCATCGTCATCAGCCAGTGTTTCAGATGCTGGCAATTGCCGCTCAGCATGGTGTGCAATAACAGGGGCGGCAGCGAGAAGTTGTAGATCAGGTGCGCCTCGTTGGCATTACCGAAATAGGTCAGGTTTTCCTGGTTGGGGATATTGGTTTCGGTGACGATCACCGCATCCGGCTGACGGTGTTCAATCAGCAGACGCAGCAAACGGATCACTTCGTGGGTTTCCGGCAGATTGATACAGGGGCCGCCCGGCACCTTCCACAGAAACGCCACGGCATCCAGCCTGAACCAGCGCATGCCCTTATCGAGGTACAGCCGGATGATACCGAGAAACTCCAGCAATACGTCCGGGTTGGCGAAATCAAGATCCACCTGGTCATGACTGAAAGTGCACCACACGTGCCTTTCACCATTCACTGTTTCTACCGCACGCAGCAATGGTGACGTACGAGGTCGCACCACGGCGCTCAAATCATCATCTTCGCCGGCTTCAACAAAATAGCGGTGCCCCGGTGCCCGACCTGCTTTGTAGTTTTCGAACCACAAACTGCGACTCGAGCAGTGATTGATCACCAGATCCGTCATGACCTGAAAGCCTGAAGAAAGATGGGTCAGATCATCCCAATCACCGAGCGACGGGTTGACTGTGGAATAGTCCATCACGGCAAAACCATCATCAGAGCTGTAGGGAAAAAACGGCAGCACATGGACCGTTGAGATCATCCCGGCTGCCAGGTTGCGCCGACAGAAGGCATTCAAAGTCTGGAGCGGCGCTTCACCGTCGCGCCTGATGGTATCGCCATAGGTAATCAGCAAGGCGTCACCCGCATTCCACAGGTTGCGATGCGGCGTTGGCGACGGCGTGGTTTTCGCCAGGTCGAATGTCGCCAGGCACTGATCAACCAGTGCATCGAGGTTTTCGCCGGGGTACAGACATTCAAGGTGCGCTTTCAATCGCGATGCCAGTGGCGGCACTGTCTCGGGTTCTGTCATGGCGCAAACTCCTCTTAAGCATCGCTCGGTGCGCGTTGCACTGACTCACCGTGCTCGCGCAAATCATCTTCAACCGCATCATGCAATTGGGTCATGACCCCCGGGAACGCGCTGGCAACACGCCCCCATGATGAAATAAACGGCGCTTCCATGGGGTTGTCGAGAAAGTACTCGCCCGCTTTCATGATGTTGCGGGCAAATAGCTCAACAGCCTGTTCTTCCTGATGCACATCAAAGCTGAGGCCGTTGATTTCGGCGTCGTTGCGGTAGGTTTCCACAAAATCCAGCGCAATCCGGAAATAGGTCGCCTTGATAGTGCGGAAGGATTCGTGGGTAAACACGATGCCATTGGTGGCCAACTTACGGAAAATGGCCTTGGTGATATCAATCGACATCTTGGACAGGCCACCGCTTTCATCCTCCGGCGACAGAATCTGGTGCTTGTGATCGTAATTGTCTGCGATATCGACCTGACACAGCCGGTTGGTGCTGTAGTTGCGCTTCATTTCGCTCAGCACACCAATCTCCAATCCCCAGTCACTGGGAATCCGGATGTCCGTCATCACATCTTTGCGGAAAGAGAACTCGCCAGAGAGCGGGTAGCGATAGCTGTCGAGATAGTCGAGGTAATCGAGATTGCCGAGCACTTTCTTGAGCGCCCGCAGCAGGGGTGTCACCAACAGACGGCTGACGCGTCCGTTCAGTTTGCCGTCAGCAACCCGCGCATAGTAGCCCTTGCAGAATTCATAGTTGAAGTTGGGATTGGCCACCGGATAAATCAGCCGCGCCAGCAGCTCACGGTCATAGGTCACAATATCGCAGTCATGCAATGCGATGGATTCGGCGCGGCCGGACGCCAGCACATACCCCATACAGAACCACACATTGCGGCCTTTACCCGGCTCTGTCGGCGCCAGCTCTTCGCCTTTGAGATCGCGGTCGATCTGGCGCAGCCGGGGGCCGTCGTTCCAGAGCACCCGATGGCGCTGCGGCAAAGCCGAGAAGAATTCCAGTGCATGGTGGTACTGTGCCTCTGTCGCCCGATCAAGGCCGATAACGATCTCGCTCAGGTACGGCACCTTTTTCAGGTGCTCCAGAATCCTGGGCATGGCCTCTGTTTCGAGTTCCGAATAAAGGCATGGCAGAATCAACGCCATCGGTCGGCTTTTCGAGAAACGGACCAGCTCTGCTTCAATGTCTTCCAGCGGTCGCTTCGAGAGATTGTGGAGTGTTGTGACAATGCCGTTCTGGTAGAAGTCACCCATGACATACCCTCATTCTGGTTTACCCTGGCTGGCAATGTCGACGCCATACTTCGACAACACTGACGACACCGCATTCGCCCAGCCTTCCGGGCCGTATGAAGAGGTAATGCACACATCGGGCCGGTTCGGGATCACAGGTGGTGCGTGCACCGGCGAGCGCACCAATATCGGGATATCAGCTGCAGCCAGCATGTCGACGTCGTTATCGCTATCGCCCAGTGCCAGTGAGGTGACCGCGCCGCCGAAGGCGTTCTGATAAACCGCGAGCAACCAACTCATGGCCTGACCTTTATCGCAGGCCCCAATCACATGAACGAAGCGCCCGCCCCGGACAAGGCGCAGATTGAGCGCATCCAGATCAAGCGCGCACTTTTTCAGTGCATCCTCCGTATCCAACCAGACCAGGGGTTCGCTGAACTCTCTTTGCGACGCCAGGCGCGCTTCTTTGCGCCCGAGGCCGGTGCGTTCAACGATCTCTTCCAGCCCCATCTCGGACAGGCCCCGGAACACATAGCGGCTGCGTAACCCGTAAAGCCTTTCCAGAATGTCTGCCCGTGCAATTGACATCACCTTGCAACGCATGCCGTCATGGGCGCGGGCGTCCGGTGGCAGTGGCAACATCGTGTTATCGGGAAACCAGACTGCCGCGCCATTCTCTACGATAAACGGCTGCTCCAGCCCCATGGCGGCCTGCAACTGAAGCACCTCCGCCCGGGTCTTGCTGGTATTGAACACGCAAGGAACACCGGCGGCCTGCGCTGCCTCCCAGACCGGTCGCGCCGCTGCGCAGGAATATGAAAAATGATCGAGCAGCGTACCGTCCAGGTCCGTGAAAATAACCAGCCTTGCCATGGGTTTGCCTCCCTGCATTCAGATGAATTGATTTGCCGCCGGCATTCGCATCACCTCAGGTGATGCCTGCACCTGCCCAAAATTCCGGCAACTCGCAGAACCAGCAATGCAAGGTAGACGCCAGCATTGGGAAAATGGGCATTTTTTATGTGACGGCCATAGCGGGTGTCCCCCGCCGGTTACCAACAGTTCATGGTATACGCGCTTGCCAGCGCCCCCCGCATTCGCAGTAAACTGCCCGCTCCCGGCCCAACAAGGATCTCTGACCCGAGCGTCATGACCAGCCCTTCCTCCACAGAACAAACAGGTACACAAGCATCCGGCTGGAAACTGGCAGGCTTTGCGCTGCTGTTTATCCTGCTCAGCGCGGGCGGCACCTGGGCGATCTGGCACCAGTTTGCAGATAACAGCTTCAGTTTTGATGATCGCCTGCTGAGTGCACCCTTTCTGATCGCTGCAGTGGTTTTACTGGGCATTTACTTTGCCGCGGACGGGCTGCGCCTACACTTTACGCTGCGAGCGCTCGGTCACAGCCTGCCAATTGGCCAGATCTTCCGGCTGGTGTTTATTAACATCTTCTTCTCGAACGTGACCCCGATGGCCACCGGCGGCGGCTTTGCGCAAATCTGGTATTTGCAGCGAAAGGGCGTTCCCGTGGGCACCGCGACGGCGGCCACAACCATCCGTACCGTGTTAGCCATCGCGTTCATTTTTTCCGTCACCCCCATCTGCCTGTTATGGCTTGATGCGCTGGAAGGGCAACCCCTGCTTGGTGAAGTCTCCGGCTTGCTGGCCTTGTTCATCGCGCTCTATCTCGGCTTTTTTGCGATTGTGCTGCTGAAAACCCGTTGGCTGATCGCCCCTCTCTCAACGTTGATTGATCTGCTTCATCGCATTCACGTGATAAATGAGCCTCGTCGGCGTCGCTGGCAGTTCGGCATGAAAAGAGAGATGGTGCGTTTTGCCCGCAGTTTCGCGATCTATATCCGCGGGCCGCGCCGCGATGTGTTGCTATCGGTTGTGTTCACGCTGGTATTTCTGATCAGTCTGTTCAGTTTTCCGGCGTTACTGATGACAGCACTGGGTTATGACGTAGACTATCTGACCGTGATCGGACTTCTGTTCGTCACGACTTTCATTATGTATTTTGCCCCCACGCCCGGCGCATCCGGCATATCAGAAGGCGTCTTCGGCAGTTTTTTCAGCACCCTGGTTTCGGCCAACCATCTGGTACTGGTGACCGTGGCCTGGCGTTTTCTCACGATCTACCTGGGAATGATCATTGGCCTGGTGTTGATGCAGAGGGAGTTGGCCAGCAGCCTGCGAACGTCGCAGGTTGAATCGGGGCAGCGCAACCAAACGGGAAAATCCGGCTCAGGGATGACTGATGATCCGACGCAAACCTCTTAAGGCACTGTTCTATCTCTGCCTGCTGATCGTCACATTGTTGATCGGTTATAAAATCTATCTGGATTTTTTTGAGCCAGATTACGAAGCCGTGCATACCGAACAGCTTGACCGGATTCACGCAGGGCTGGATAACGCGTCAGAATTCAGCTTTGCGGTAGTGGGCAATATCAACAACTCGGTGGGGGTGTTCGAGCGCAAAATAGTACCGATGCTCAACCGGGCCAATGCGGATTTCCTCATCTCCGCGGGCAATGCCGTCAGTAGCGGTGGCGAAGACAAGTACCGGGCGATCTACCGCACCCTCAACCGGCTCGACATGCCCTACCTGCTGACCTTTGGTGATAACGAGTTCAGCAACTTCGGCAGCTTCCGGTTCTATGAACATTTCGGTCCTTACTTCTATTCGTTCAAGACCGGCAACAGCCGCTTTGTATTCCTTGATGCAACCGGCAAAACCCCTTACCAATGGCAGATTCGCTGGCTCGCCGACCTGTTAAGTGAGGATGACAGCGAACATCGGTTTGTCTTTATCGGTGAGCCGCTGCTGCCGGTGAACAAGGACACGCTGTTTGACGACGAAGACAACTATCTGAACAACCCGGTCTTCAGGGACGAACTGATGCGCCTGTTCGATGCCTATGAAGTCGATGCCGTGTTCTCGGCAAACCTGCCCCTTTACTCAACCCAGACCAAAGGCTCTACCCGCTACATCACTACCGGCGGCGCAGGCGGCCTTGTGATGAACGACGAGACCAGCTTTTATCACTTTGTCCGCGTTGACGTGACCAAGGAAGGCTTCACCACCCGGATGGAAAAGCTGGATATCGGCCAACACCCGGTATTCAAACAGCTGGAAAGTCTGTGGTTTTTTATTCACTCGCTATTTTATGTCGGCTATCTGAATTTTATTCTGCTGGTTGCCGTCATGGCGCTGATCACCATCAAGCTCTACGCGCTGATTTTTACTGACCGTGATTACTACCCTGATTTCGAGCTGGACCCCTCACCCTGGCAGAAGCGCCCGTTAAAAGTCGCGATGTTTACCAACAACTACCTGCCCTTTATCGGTGGCGTTCCCCTGTCAATTGATCGCCTGAAGCGCGGCCTTGAGGCGCTGCATCACAGTGTTCTGGTTGTAGCCCCCCGCTACCGCGATCAGTCAGACGATGAACCGGACGTGCTGCGCGTGCCGTCGCTGGTAACCATGGGCGGACAACGGGAGTTCCGGCTGGCGAACATGTTTCTGGGCCGCATCCGCAAGCGGGTGAAGTACTTCAAACCCGAAATCATTCACGTTCACCACCCTTTCTGGCTAGGATCACTCGGCCTCTGGGTTGCTCGACGTCTGGGCATACCGGCTGTCTACACCTACCACACCCGGCTTGAGCACTACGCCCACTTCGTGCCGCTGCCCGGCCTGATCTTCCGCAACCTGATCTCCCATGCGCTGATCAAGCGCTTTGCCAATAAGTGTGACGGTGTGATCGTCCCCACTTACTCGGCGGAAGACTATCTGCGCATGATCGGTGTCAAAACACCTGCTTTTGTGCAACCCACGGGCATCGAATACGACGCGTTTCAGGAGGTGGACACCGAGGCTGTTGAAGCCCTGCGGCAATCTTTCGGTATCGGGCCGAATGACCATGTTTTTGTCAGTGTGTCGCGCCTGTCCACCGAGAAGAACATCGACTTCATGATCGAGGCCATCGCAGGACTCGCCAAAAAAACCGATCAGACCTTTCGGTTTCTGATGATTGGTGAAGGTCATGAACATGAGCGCTTGCAACAACGCATTGACGATCTCGGCCTGCACGATCAATTCATTCTTGTCGGTGCAGTGCCTCCGGAAAAAATGGCGACCTACTACCATGTTGGCGACACCTTCCTTTTCGCCTCAAAATCGGAAACTCAGGGCATGGTCATTCTGGAAGCCATGGCGGCAGCATTGCCAGTAGTTGCGGTTCGCTCCAGCGGCATAGAGGATGTTGTCCGTGACGGGCACAACGGCTTCAAGACCCCGGAAAATCACGACCAGTGGCGGGCGGCCGTACTGCGGCTGTTGAACGAGCCTGAGCTGCATGCCAGCCTTTCGAAAAACGCGCTGGAATTTGCCGGCAACTTCTCGACCCATCAGTTCGCCAAAGACGTCACCAACGTTTATGCCACCGTGCTGGCTGGCTATCGCAAGCGACAGGGCAGGAAAACAAAAGCCGAATAGGCCCTGTAGCGATCGAATTCCGCGCGCTCGACGTATTGTCCTGAAGATCCACTTCAGGGCGAGGGTTCATCAACCATGAGTCATATTCCCGTCGGCATCAGCAGCTGTCTGCTCGGACAATCAGTGCGCCACGATGGCGGCCACAAGCATTCCCGATTCTGCACCGGCGTGCTGGCTGAGCACTTCAGTTTTCAACCGCTATGCCCTGAACTGGAAGCCGGCCTGGGCGTGCCTCGTCCCACAATTCACATCCGCGATATTGATGGCGACTTGCGACTCGTGGAATCAAAAGGCTCCGCAGATCACACGGATGCCATGCGAAGCTGGATCAAGCAGCGTATTCCGGATATCGACCAGCTTCGGGGTTATATTCTGATGGCTAAATCCCCCAGCTGCGGGATGGAGCGGATCAAGGTCCATAACGCCGAAGGGCGAGTGATTCACCGGGAAGGCCGGGGACTGTTCGCCGAGGCACTGATCCAGGCCTACCCTCTGATGCCGGTAGAAGAAGAAGGCCGGCTGAATGACAGCCACCTGTGCGAGAACTTTATCGAGCGGGTATTTGCCTACGATGATTGGATGAACCTCGTAGAATCGGGGTTGACGCCGTCTGCACTGGTCGATTTCCACACCCGCCACAAGTTCCAGTTAATGGCGCATTGCAACCAGACCCATCAACAATTGGGACGAATGATCGCCAACCTCAAAAGTGCGCCGATAGGCGAGATTGGCAACGAGTATATCGCGCTGTTTATGGCCGCGATGAAAAAGCACATTCGCCGTGGCGCTCATGCCAATGTGATGCAACACATGATGGGATTTCTGAGGCAGGCGCTGTCGTCGTCGGATCGGCAGATGATGACCGAACAGATCGATGCCTACCGAAGGGAGGAAGTCCCGCTCGTCGTGCCGATGACGCTGCTGATGATGGCGCAGCGCAGGGCACCTGCTGACTACCTGAGCAGGCAGGAATACCTGTCCCCCTACCCGGAACAATTGGGACTGCGGAATAAGGTTTAGGGAGGATGCGGCATCCGTGCCGGCAATCCGAAGTGACTGATCAGAACCCGTAGAGCAGACTCAGGGCGGTTTCCGTATCGGTTTTGGCAGTACCTGCGGGTACCTTGGATTCGTGTTTGACACGATAGGACAGCTTCATTGCCAGATTACCGATCAGGTTGGCTTTGATTGCCGTAAGCGACTCGGAAATCGTACTGCTATCGTCCTGCAACCCCACTTCAGTGCTGAGTTCCTGGATGAAGAGCGCATTGTCAGAGAGTTCATAATTGAAAATGCCGGCAAAACGGGCAACTGCGCCGTCCTCCTCTTTTTCACCTTCATCATTGGGCTCGTAAAGCTTGTTGTAGCGGTAACCAGCACCTGCCTTCAGATCGAGAAAGGTCTTTTCAGTCACTTCCCAGACCCGGTTACCATAACCGGCGGTTACAGAAGACTGGAACTGATAACCAGAGAAGCGGTCGTCCTCATAGGCACCACGAAGGAACCAGAACTGGCGCTTGTCAAACTTGTAGTTAGTCTCCGCCTCGCCAAGATACTTCTCGGATGTGGTTTCATTCTCTGCTTCAGAGTAAAGCGTTCGCAGCTCAAGCGTGTTACGCCAGCTTTCAATTTCATGCTTCAAACCGAGGCGGGTGTTGAGATTGGTCTCATCCGAGTTGCCGGAGGTAATCAAAAGCCCTACCTCCGCTTCACCATCCCAATCATCACTTGGATCTTCCTGGGCCATGACTGCCGGTGAAATCGCGACCGACAACCAAAGCAGCGAGTACTTCAATCGCATGCCTACTCCTTAGTGTGTGCGTATGAAAAAATCTATACACGAACCGTGCTTATAAAACACGATTGGCGCTGTCAGGAAAAGGTCGTGATTGAAGACAGGCCATCAGAGCGGCATACCCGGTAGTGCTGAATTACCCCAATTCACCCCGGCGGCTGCGCTCCGCCTGCTGCTCCCTCGCCTCTTGCTTCAGGCGCCGACGCTCGGCGATTACCGCTGCCGCATCACCTCCGACATGGGCTTCGCCGCGCGCTTTGGCGAGCTGCATTTGCTTCTCGCGCTCGGCAAACCGCTGGCGCTGAGCGGGCGTCAGCTGCGCAAAGCACTGATGACAGCTCACCCCCTGCTCGTACTCGGGCCGCGCCTTATCAGCTTCCGTAATCGGCCTGCGACAGGCATGACACTGGTCATAGTCGCCGCGTTCAAGACGGTGATTTACAGTGACACGGTCATCAAATACAAAGCACTCGCCCTGCCAGAGACTCTGCTCTTCCGGGACGTCTTCGAGGTATTTCAGAATGCCGCCCTTGAGGTGGTAAACCTCGTCAAACCCCTTTTCCTTGAGAAACGCCGTTGATTTCTCACACCGGATGCCTCCGGTGCAGAACATAGCGACTTTACGATGGCGGGACGGATCCAGATGCGTTTCAACATATTCCGGAAATTCACGGAAGGTATCGGTTGCAGGATTGCGGGCGTTCTTGAAGGTGCCGACTTCCACTTCGTACTGATTTCGAGTATCGATCAACAGCACGTCCGGGTCGGAAATCAGCTCATTCCAGTCGCTGGGCTCAACATAGGTGCCGACAACCCGACGCGGATCGACGGTCTCCACACCCATGGTGACAATTTCTTTCTTGAGTTTCACTTTGGTGCGCTTGAACGGCTGGATATCCACCTCGGATTCCTTGTAATCAATGCCGGTAAAGCGCTCATCAGCGCCCAGCCATTGCTTGATCACATCAACGCCTTCACGGGGACCGGCAATAGTGCCATTGATGCCTTCGTGGGCGAGCAGCAAGGTGCCGCAGACATCGTTGCCAGTCATGAGGTCTAGCAGGGGCTGACGGAGGGTTTCAAAATCATCCAGCGCGGTAAATTTATACAGCGCGCACACAACAGTTGCGTTCATCATTTTCTCCAGCGGGCCGGACCGTAAATCCGGAGCAGGTTAAATTAATGTCGATTCAGACAGCGGATATCGGGGTGCTTACCCCGAGAGGCCAATGCGGCGGTGCAGATTTTAACCAATCAGGCGCCGGGAAAGAAGAGCGGTAGTGGAAGTCACGACCAAAGCACCTGGCTCAGCAGGCGATACAGGATCGCGGCCACCGCGATCCTGTACGAAGGAAGATACGACGCAGGGTTATTCTGCGCTATCGGCAAGCTCTCGCATCACAACAGCCGACAGCTGGGCCCAGCCGGGCTGCGTCAGTTTGATATTGTCGACGTAAACCGTGGGCGTGCTGGTGACCCGCAACTGCTTTGACAGGGCGAGGCTCTGATCAATCGCTTCGCGATGCAGGTCTGTGCCGAGGCAGCGCCCAAAGCGGCGGCCATCCATGCCCAGCTCTTCTGCATAACGCGTAAACATACCCTGGGTCTCACCGGTTGTGTTCCATTCCGACTGGTGATCGAACAGCTGGCCATGCATCTCCCAGAACTTGCCCTGGTCGCCCGCGCAACGGGCTGCCATCGCCGCCGGAACAGCATTGTCGTGCTGCGGTAGCGGCAATTCGAAGAACACAAACCGCACCTTGCCCGTCTCAACCCACTTTTCCCGCAGCTGGTCTGTTGCAGTTGAGAACCGGGCGCAGGCCGGGCATTGATAATCTGCAAATTCGCGCACCACAACCGGCGCATTCGCATCCCCCAATGAAATCCCCACTGAATCAAACTGTGCCGGGAAAGGTGCCGTTCCTTCCGCCACGTCAGGTAACGCTGAAGACGTCGGCGCTGGTGGCTGCGTGATCCACCACAATCCGGCGATGACCATGGACACTACCGCCAGCACGGCAATAATAATCAGCCCCGGTTGGCGCTGCTTACGCCCTCCCGAGCCCTGTTGCCCTGTGCTTTTCCGACGCTTGGCCTGCCCCATGGTGAACTCCTTACAATTTGCTGATTCCGGTTTAATGTCGCAAGCTTACACCAGGGTCGGCCATGTCGAGTAGATGCGTTTTGCAGTTAAGCCCGACATCCCCCCGTCGCCACGACCACAACGCATGCAGGAGCCCGTATCCGTGAGCCTTCCCCCCCGTCTCCAGAACCAGTTGTCTCTGCCGCTAATCGCCGCGCCGATGTTTCTGATATCGGGCCCGGAGCTTGCACTGGCCTGTTGCCGGAACGGTATTATCGGCAGTTTCCCCGCTCTCAATCAGCGCACCAGCGATGCCTTCGAAGAATGGCTGATACAGATGAACGCCGGCCTTGACGACATTCAGCGAGAAAACCCTGACGGCCCTTTCATTCCCTACGCAGTGAATCTGATCGTCCACAAGACCAACCCTCGCTGGGAGGCCGACCTGAAGCTTTGCGAAAAACATCATGTACCCATCGTGATCACGTCACTCGGCGCCGCAAGCCATGTGGTGGATGCCGTTCACCGCTACGGCGGGCTGGTGTTCCACGACGTGACCAACCGCCGGCATGCAGAAAAGGCCGTTGAGGCGGGAGTGGATGGCATTATCGCCGTATCAGCCGGTGCCGGTGGCCACGCCGGCACGACTAACCCCTTCGTGCTGGCCCATGAGATACGGGAGATTTTCGATGGCACGCTGATTCTGGCGGGTTGTCTGTCGCATGGTGAGGATATTCTGGCGGCCCAGGCCATGGGGGCTGATCTCTGCTACATGGGCACACGTTTTATCAACACCACCGAATCCATGGCGGAAACAGCCTATAAAACAATGATCAGTGAGGCCGTATCCGGTGACATCATTCATACCCCGGCGGTATCCGGTATTCCAGCCAACTTCATGCGACAAAGCCTGGAAGCAGCTGGCTATCCGATGGACAAACTGAACCAGCCTGGCGCACTGGACTACGGTGAAAAACTGAAGCCGGTAGATGACGAAGCAAAGGCCTGGAAAACAGTGTGGTCAGCCGGCCAGGGGGTCAGTGGCATTTCTGACGTGGTCAGTGTCCAGGCACTGGTCAAACAGCTTCAGGAGGAATACGGGAATGCCAGGCAGCGCCTGACGGCACTCTAAATCACGATGCTCGGATTAATCGGGCAACGGGTAGTGATATGACTGCGCGGCACGCCATTAAACGGCGGGCACCTGGCAGCGCCCGCTTCAATCCGCATTGCCGCCGCTATTCCCCCCGCAACTGCCGGACCTGCTGATTCAGTCGCGCCACTTCGCGACGGAGCTCGTCCACGTCATCCAGCAACTCCAGCGACATCGCCAACCCAGGCAGATTGAGTTTCAGATCACGCTGGAGCCGCTGAGCCTTGCGCAATCGCGACAGCGCTATGGCATCAAAGTACCAATCCCTCGGCGCCCCCTCTTCCACTGGTGCGATCACGCCGTAACTGACAAGCTTGACGACGAACTCAGCGTGCACATCACTGCGCTCGCAAATTTCACGTAGCGTGAATTGAGTGCCATGATCCAGCACTTCAACTTGATAAACCGTTTCAATCTTCATGGATCACGCCCCCTCCGGCTCAAGATGAGCGCGCGGATTGAAATCCGCTTCCGCCTCGGCAAGTTTCTGATAGAGCGCTTCACTGGCCTCGCTATGCGTTTTCGGCAAGGCAATCTGCAGTATCACAATCTGGTCACCGGGCTGTTTGCCCGGCAGCCCTTTACCCTTGAGCCTGAGCTTCTGGCCGCCGGTGGCGCCCTTGGGCACCTTCAACTTCAGCTTGCTACCCAGTGTGGGCACCGTCACCGACGCACCCAGTGCGGCTTCCCACGGCGTCACGGGCAGGGTCATAATCAGATCCCGGCCTTCCACCGTGAAAACCGGATGTGGCGCAAGATCCACTTCAACGAAGAGATCGCCCGACTCACTGCCGCCAATCCCCGGAGAACCCTGACCCCGCAACCTGATGTGCTGGCCCTGCTTCATTCCGGCGGGGATTTTGACTTTCAAAGTCTTGGTGCGGCGAAAAGGCCTGCCATCGGTGCCCACCTCGGTGACCTCGAACTGCATCTGTTTCTCGCAGCCGTTATAGGCTTCTTCAAGAAACAGTGCCACCCGGGCATGCACATCCTCGCCCCGCATGTGCGCCCTCTGGCGGAACCCGCCGAAACCGCCGGCGCCGCCTTGTCCACCGCCAAATATGGACTCGAAAAACTCGCTGAACTGGGCGGAATCAGCCTCGGTGTAGCCTCCGCCCCCAAAGCTCGCGCCACCCTGCCAACCCGGAGGTGGCTGGAAGTTGCCTTTCTGGTTAGCACCGTATTTGCGCAGCTCGTCATACTCCGCGCGCTTTTCAGGATCTTTCAGTGCCTCGTAGGCCTCGCCAACATCCTTGAACTTGTCTTCAGAACCTTCTTCCTTGCTGACATCCGGGTGATATTTGCGCGCCAGCTTGCGGTAGGCCTTTTTGATCTCATCCGGCGACGCATCTTCCTTCACGCCGAGCGTCGCGTAATAATCTTTGAAATCCATTGCATCCCTCACATCGTCAGTGGGCAATCAACAAATCATCAACTGTTTATTCCATCATTGATGCCAGCGCGGGAAATACAAGTCTGATCTGACTGAAATTTAGACGGGTACCTGGCCAGGGAGCCATTTGTGCAGCCAAAGCCACACGCGCCGATGACAAGCCATAAAAAAACCCCGGCTGCGCCAACGCACAACCGGGGTTTTATGTCTGCACCGCCTGACATCAGGCGATTACAGGAGGCAGGACTCAGTTGATCTTCGGATCCAGTTCGCCACGGGCATAACGCTCGAACATCCGCTCAAGGTTCACCGGCTTGATCTTGCTGGCATTGCCCGCAGTGCCAAACGCTTCGTAGCGCGCGACACAGATCTCGGTCATCGCCTTGATTGATTCCTTCAGGTATTTACGCGGATCAAACTCGGCCGGGTTCTGCGCCAGGAAACGGCGAATAGAGCCGGTAGAGGCCAGCCGCAGGTCAGTATCAATGTTGACCTTGCGAACACCATGCTTGATACCTTCGACAATTTCTTCAACCGGCACACCGTAGGTTTCCGGAATCTCACCACCATACTGGTTGATGATTTCCAGCCAGTCCTGAGGCACCGAACTGGAGCCGTGCATGACCAGATGGGTATCGGGGATGCGGGCGTGAATGGCCTTGATCTGGTCAATCGCCAGAATGTCACCTGTCGGCGGACGGGTGAACTTGTAGGCACCGTGGCTGGTGCCGATCGCAATGGCCAGCGCATCGACATGGGTCTTCTTGACGAAGTCAGCGGCTTCTTCGGGATCGGTCAGCATCTGGCTGTGATCCAGAATGCCTTCAGCGCCAACACCGTCTTCTTCACCCGCCTGCCCGGTTTCCAGCGAGCCCAGGCAACCCAGTTCACCTTCAACCGATACACCGCACGCGTGCGCCATATCCACGGTACGGCGCGTGACATCCACGTTGTATTCGTAATCGGCTGGCGTCTTGCCGTCTTCGCCCAGTGAGCCGTCCATCATGACGGAGCTGAAGCCCAGCTGGATCGAGCGCTGGCAAATGGCAGGGCTGGTGCCGTGATCCTGGTGCATCACCACCGGAATATGTGGGAACTCCTCAATTGCTGCCAGAATCAGGTGGCGCAAAAAAGGTGCGCCGGCATATTTGCGTGCACCAGCGGAAGCTTGGACGATCACCGGGGAATCGGTCTTGTCAGCCGCTTCCATGATCGCGCGCATCTGCTCGACGTTGTTGACGTTGAACGCCGGAACGCCGTAACCATACTCGGCGGCGTGATCCAGCATCTGACGCATTGAAATAAGAGCCATCGGACATCTCCTTTTGAACTGTTCGGAATTCTGTTACGAACGGGCAAATCCTGTGTTATGCGCCGCGCTCTTCGAGTATTGCTACCGCCGGGAGGGTTTTACCTTCCACAAATTCAAGGAAAGCACCGCCACCGGTCGAAATATAGGAAATCCTGTCACTCACACCGTACTTGTCGACGGCGGCAACGGTATCGCCACCGCCGGCCAGTGAGAAAGCATCACTTTCGGCAATGGCGTTTGCCATGGCCTCGGTACCACCACCAAACTGGTCGAACTCAAACACTCCAACGGGTCCGTTCCACAGAATGGTTTTGGCAGATTTCAGCAACTCTGCAAAATGAGCTGCAGTTTTCGGGCCGACATCCAGAATCATGTCGCCTTCTTCCACTTCACTGATCAGCTTGGTTGTCGCTTTAGCATCTTCTGCAAAGGCACCGGCAACGACCACATCTTCCGGCAGAGGAATGTTGACCTGCAGCGCGATTTTCCGGGCAGTTTCAAGCAAGTCATGCTCACACAGGGATTTACCCACCGGGTAACCCGCTGCCGCCAGGAAGGTATTGGCGATACCACCACCGACAATCAGCTGATCGCAGATTTCAGACAGGGAATTGAGCACATCCAGTTTGGTGGACACTTTGGAACCGCCGACAATGGCCACGACCGGCTTGGCCGGGTTATCCAGCGCTTTACCGAGCGCTTCCAGCTCTTCCGCCAGCAACGGGCCGGCACAGGCCTCACGTGCAAACCGTGCCACACCATGAGTAGAGGCCTGGGCGCGGTGCGCGGTGCCAAACGCATCCATTACAAAGATATCGCACAGCGCTGCGTACTGGCGGGACAGCGTCTCGTCGTCTTTTTTCTCGCCTTTGTTAAAGCGTACATTCTCGAACAGCACCACTTCGCCATCGGCGACTTCGACGCCATCAAGATAGTCCTTGACCAGACGCACAGGCTGCCCCAGCAGCTCGCCCAGATGATCCGCCACCGGCTGCAGTGACGAGCCCTCATCAAATACGCCTTCTTCAGGACGGCCGAGATGAGACATCAGCATGACCCGTGCGCCCGCATCACGCGCGGCCTTGATGGTCGGCAACGACGCGCGGATACGCGCATCACCCGCTACTTTTCCGTCCCGCAGGGGTACGTTGAGGTCTTCTCGAATCAGCACCCGCTTACCTGCGAGCGCCAGTTCCGTCATTTTCTTGATCGCCATGAAAAAGTCCTGGTTTCAGAATGATTCTGTTCGGGACAGCCAGCTTTGGCTGACATCCAGCATTCGGTTTGCGAAGCCCCACTCGTTGTCGAACCAGCACAGCACTTTCACCATGCGGCCGCCGACCACCCGGGTCTGGCCGCCATCGACAATGACCGAGCGTGGATCGTGATTGAAATCGGCACTCGCCAACGGCTCGTCGGTATAACCGAGAATGCCTTTGAGCCGTCCTTCCGCCGCTTCGCGGATAACTCTGTTCACAGTTGCGATATCGGTAGAACGTCCGACATTCACCGTCATATCGATCGCAGACACATTCAATGTCGGCACTCGCATGGCAACCGCACTGAATCTGTCTTTCATTTCCGGCAACAACCGCTCGATCCCTTTTGCGAGGCCGGTATCCACAGGCACGATATTGTGTAACGCGCTGCGGGTGCGCCGCAGATCATGGTGGTGATAGGCATCAATCACCGGCTGATCGTTCATGGCGGCATGAATCGTGGTAATGGCGCCCTGTTCAACCCCAAAGGCCTGATCCAGCTCGCGAATCACCGGCACAATACAGTTGGTTGTGCAGGAAGCGTTGGATACGACCTGATCAGACGCACGCAGCTCGTGTTCATTAATGCCATACACGATCGTGCGGTCTACATCGGGCTCCGCGGGTTGGGAAAACAACAACCGCGGCGCGCCTGCATTCAAATGCTGTTCAGCTGTCGAACGATCACTGAATGCTCCCGTGCACTCCAGCACCAGATCTACATCCAGCGCTTTCCAGGGCAGCTCACCCGGTGTACCTGAACGCAGCACCTGAATGTCGTCCCCATTGACGATCATCCCTGTGGCGCTGGTCGACACATCGCCACGGAAGCGGCCATGCGTCGAGTCATACCGCGTCAGATGGGCGATGGTTGCCAGATCCGACAATTCATTGATCGCCACAACCTGCAACGCATCACGGTAGCCGTTCTCATACAGCGCCCGCAGAACGCATTGACCGATGCGGCCATAACCATTGATCGCCAGACGAAATGCCATGTCGCGGGGGCGTCTCCTGAAGTGTATGAGTGCGTGATGCAAGATTCCGCCAGCCGCTGGATGCTTGCGCAAGCCAGAGTGCGGGCGGAAACATCGGTCTTAATTTTCCAGCAGTTCCTCTGCGACTGCCATTACATTCTCGACAGTAAATCCGAATACCCGGAACAGCTCACCAGCCGGTGCGGATTCGCCAAACGTGCTCATGCCAATGATCCGGCCATCAAGGCCGACATACTTGTACCAGAAGTCCTCACTGGCGGCTTCGATTGCAATTCTGTTAGTCACGTCCAGCGGCAGTACCTGCTGCTTGTACTGGGCGCTCTGGGTATCGAACACGTCGGTACACGGCATTGACACCACACGCACGTTGCGGCCCTGGTCACGCAGTGCAGACGCCGCCTCCTGGGCAAGCCCTACTTCAGAGCCGGTCGCGATCAGAATCAGATCAGGGTGACCTTCGCTATCAGACAACACATAACCACCCTTGCTGATGTCTGCCAGCTGACGATCAGTGCGATCCTGATGCGGCAAACCCTGACGCGAGAAGATCAACGATGACGGACCGTCATGACGCAGCAACGCTTCTTTCCATGAAACCGCAGATTCAACAGCATCTGCAGGGCGCCAGACGTTCATATTGGGCGTACTGCGCAGATTCGCCATTTGCTCGATGGGCTGGTGAGTCGGGCCATCTTCACCCAGACCAATTGAATCGTGGGTAAACACATAGATCGCGCGTTGCTTCATCAGCGCAGCCATGCGCACCGCGTTACGGGCGTATTCCATAAAGATCAGGAAGGTCGCGCCATAGGGCACAAAGCCACCGTGCAGGGCGATACCATTCATGATCGCCGCCATACCGAATTCACGGACCCCGTAGAACAGGTAGTTGCCGCTGGCATCATCCTTGTTGATGCCTTTGGTGCCGTTCCAGATGGTCAGGTTTGAACCGGCCAGATCGGCAGAACCGCCCAGCAGTTCTGGCAACAACGGGCCAAAAGCATTCAGTGAGTTCTGGGACGCCTTACGGCTGGCAACGGTTTCGCCCTTGCCCTGGCACTCGCGAATGTAGGCATCCGCCTTATCGGCGAAGTCGGCTGGCAGATCACCGTTCGCACGGCGCTTATACTCAGCTGCCAGCTCAGGGTGTGCTTTTTCATAGGCTGCCAGAGCATCATTCCAGGCGCTCTGGGCACCCGTACCCTTTTCGCGAGCATTCCAGGCAGCATAAATATCGTCAGGCACTTCAAACGGCGCGTGGTGCCAGCCAAGATTGTCACGGGCAGCCGCTACTTCAGCTTCACCCAGCGCAGAGCCGTGGCTACTTTCTGAGCCCTGCTTGTTCGGCGCACCAAAACCAATGATGGTCTTGCAGCAGATCAGCGAAGGCTGGTCGGTATTGGCACGGGCTTGTTCAATTGCACGGCGGACCTCTTCGGCATTGTGGCCGTCGACATCAGCGACGACATGCCAGCCGTAAGACTCGAAACGCTTCGGCGTATCATCGGTAAACCAGCCATCGACTTCGCCATCAATCGAGATGCCGTTGTCGTCGTAAAACATGACCAGCTTGCCCAGACCCAGGGTACCGGCCAGCGAGCAGACTTCGTGGGAGATGCCTTCCATCAGGCAGCCATCGCCAAGGAACGCGTAGGTGTAATGATCAACAATCTCGTGGCCATCGCGATTGAACTGCGCTGCCAGGGTTTTCTCGGCGATCGCAAAACCGACGGCATTGGCAATGCCCTGCCCCAGCGGGCCGGTTGTGGTTTCGACACCAGCGGTATAGCCGTACTCAGGGTGCCCTGGGGTGCGGCTGTCCAGCTGACGAAAGTTTTTGATGTCATCCATGGTGACGTCATAGCCGGTCAGGTGCAGCAGCGAATAGTGCAGCATCGAGCCGTGCCCGTTGGACATCACGAAGCGGTCACGGTTTGCCCACTTCGGATCTGCCGGATTGTGAACCAGATAGTCGTTCCAGAGCACCTCGGCAATGTCTGCCATGCCCATTGGCGCGCCCGGGTGGCCGGAGTTGGCCTTCTGAACTGCATCCATACTGAGGGCACGAATGGCATTGGCAAGGTCTTTACGGGATGACATCAAATAATCTCCACTGATGTGCAAAAGCTATAACAGCTTTAATAACGGTGCGTTAGGGCCAACCGACGGACTCGGCGACACCCGCCTGAACGTGAGAAGGCGCATATTTTCGCCGATAACGGAAACTCGAGCAAATACCACGGGTCCGCAGTTGCCGAAAAACCACAAAGAGATCTATATCAAAGTTTTTTGATATATTAGTTGATTCACAGAAAACACCCACCTAAACTCACTTCCCATGAACAGTATCGCCCCCGTTTACAGTGAAGATTCCGGCACGCCTGCTCGCGACCTTAACGGCTCGCTGGACGCGCTCGCCCCGGTATTCAAGGCCAGCGGCGACCCCATGCGGCTGGAAATACTGCGAGTCCTGCAGCGGGATACATTCGGGGTGCTCGAGCTGAGCCAGATTTTCGAGATGCGCCAATCCGGCATGAGTCACCACTTAAAGGTGCTCGCCACTGCAGGCCTTCTGGAGCCGCAACGGGAAGGCAATGCCATTTTTTATCGTCGCCCGCTGCAATCCGGCACTGATTCACTGCAGGACGTGACCATTCACCGTATTTTCGAACTGGTGGATCAAGTCGTACTGCCGGTGCATCTCAGCACACGCATTCAGGAAATCCGGAACCAGCGGGCGGACCAGTCACTGGCGTTTTTTGCCCGCCATGCCGAACAGTTCCGCGAACAACAGGAACTGATTGCTGCCTTTGAACTCTACGCCGAACCGGTTGCAGAACTGTTGCAGCAACGTTCAGAACTGGAAGGCTGGCAACAAATACTTGAGATCGGCCCCGGCGAAGGCGCCTTTCTGGCAGAACTGAGCCAGCTCGGTGAATCGGTTGTCGCACTCGACAACTCGAAGGACATGCTGGAAAAGGCCCGGGCAACCTGTGACGCAGGGTCCCTGCACAATGTCACGCTGGTCGAAGGCACCACGGACTTGCTACGCCAGACCCATGCCGGGCATTTTGATCTTGTGGTCGCCAACATGGTGCTCCACCACGTGCCCAGCCCGGCGGATATTTTTGCCGATGCGACCGCGCTGATTCGTCCGGGCGGATCGCTGGTGATCAGTGATCTTTGCAGTCACGACCAGAATTGGGCCAAAGCAAACTGCGGCGATCTATGGCTCGGCTTTGAACCGGAAGAACTCACCGCCTGGGCCAGCGATGCGGGCCTGGAGACGGGTGAAACACTGTTTATCGGATTACGTAACGGCTTCCAGATTCAGGTAAGGGAATTCCGGAAGCCGGATTAGAAACCGAATCGAAAACCAGAGTAGAACCATCAATATGGCCATCCTGTTGAGGCCACGATTTCGAACAAGAGGAAACCAAAACCATGTCTGACTACAGCATTTTTACATCTGAGTCCGTCTCTGAAGGCCATCCGGACAAACTGGCGGATCAGATCTCCGACGCCGTTCTGGATACAATCCTGACCACTGATCCCAATGCCCGCGTGGCCTGCGAAACTATGGTCAAGACCGGCGTCGCAATCGTCGGCGGCGAAATCACCACCTCTGCCTGGGTCGATCTGGAAGATCTGGTGCGCTCGGTGATCAAGGATATCGGCTACACCTCGTCCGACGTTGGCTTCGATGCCGATACCTGTGGCGTCATCAACATTATCGGCAAACAGTCGGTTGATATCGCCCAGGGCGTGGATCGCCAGAAGCCGGAAGATCAGGGCGCAGGCGACCAGGGCCTGATGTTCGGCTACGCCAGCAACGAAACCGAAGTACTGATGCCGGCACCCATCTGCTACGCCCACCGTCTGGTCGAGCGCCAGGCAGAGGCCCGCAAGAACGGTCTGCTGCCCTGGCTGCGGCCGGATGCAAAGAGCCAGGTCACCTGCCGCTACGAAAACGGTCGCGTAACCGGTATCGATGCGATCGTACTGTCCACCCAGCATGACCCGAGCGTCACCCAGGCTGATCTGAAAGAAGCGGTGATGGAGCTGATCGTCAAGCACGTCATTCCTGCCGAACTGCTGGATGACAAGACCCAGTTCCATATCAACCCGACTGGCAAGTTCGTGATCGGCGGGCCTGTGGGCGATTGCGGCCTGACCGGCCGCAAAATCATCGTCGATACCTACGGCGGCATGGCACGTCACGGCGGCGGCGCCTTCTCCGGCAAAGACCCGTCAAAGGTCGACCGTTCTGCAGCTTACGCCGGCCGTTACGTTGCAAAGAACATCGTTGCGGCAGGTCTGGCGGACCGCTGTGAAATCCAGGTGTCCTATGCGATTGGTGTCGCTCAACCGACGTCTATTTCGATCAACACCTTCGGCACCGGCAAGATTGCCGACGACAAGATCATCAACCTGGTACGCGAACACTTTGACCTGCGCCCATATGCGATCACTCGCATGCTGGATCTGCTGCATCCGATGTATCGCGCCACGGCAGCCTATGGTCACTTCGGCCGCGAGCCTTACGAGATGACAGTCGCTGGTAAGACTTTCACCGCCTTCCCATGGGAAAAGACCGATCGCGCCGGCGCTTTGAAAGACGCCGCAGGCATCTGAAGCCCGAACTGACACTTATTTCCAAGGCGCGCGCCCTCGTTCACGTCATGGCCGCGCCACACCCTGATATCTGGAGCACAGACAATGAGCACACCAGCCGAGCAACTGAACACCAACGACTTTAAAGTCGCCGACATTTCCCTGGCCGACTGGGGCCGCAAGGAAGTCATGATCGCAGAGAGCGAAATGCCGGCCCTGATGGCCCTGCGCAACAAGTACAAGGGTGAGCAGCCGCTGAAAGGTGCAAAGATCATGGGCTGCATCCACATGACGATCCAGACCGCCGTGCTGATCGAAACACTGGTCGAGCTGGGCGCTGAAGTGCGCTGGTCTTCATGTAACATCTTCTCGACCCAGGATCATGCCGCCGCCGCAATCGCAGCGCAGAACATCCCGGTTTTTGCCTGGAAAGGCGAAACCGACGAAGAGTATGACTGGTGCCTCGAACGCACAATCGGCGCCGATGTTGAAGGCTGGGAACCCAACCTGATTCTGGACGACGGCGGTGACCTGACGGCCCTGCTGCACGAGAAATACCCTGAAATTCTGGCCAACTGCCACGGTGTCACCGAAGAAACCACCACCGGTGTACACCGCCTGCAGGAAATGCTGCGCGACGGCACCCTCAAAGTGCCGGCCATCAATGTTAACGATGCCATCACCAAGTCGAAGAACGACAACAAGTACGGTTGTCGTCACAGCCTGAACGATGCCATCAAGCGCGGCACCGACCACCTGATGGCGGGCAAGAAAGCACTGGTTATCGGCTACGGTGACGTGGGCAAGGGTTCTGCAGCATCACTGCGTCAGGAAGGCATGATCGTCAAGGTCACTGAAGCCGACCCGATCTGCGCGATGCAGGCCTGCATGGACGGCTTTGAAGTAGTGTCTCCGTTCATCAATGGCGTCAACACCGGTACTGAAGCGGGCATCAACCGCGATCTGATGCAGAACACCGATCTGCTGGTAACCACTACCGGTAACGTCAATGTCTGCGACGCCAACATGCTGAAAAGCATCAAGGCAGGCGCCGTGGTCTGCAACATCGGTCACTTCGATAACGAAATCGATACCGCCTACATGCGCAAGCACTGGGAATGGGAAGAGATCAAGCCACAGGTTCACCTGGTCCACCGCGACAAGGCTGCCGGTGACTATCTGATCCTGCTGTCCGAAGGACGCCTGGTCAACCTGGGTAACGCCACCGGTCATCCGTCACGCATCATGGACGGCTCATTCGCCAACCAGGTACTGGCACAGATGCACCTGTTCGAGCGTCGCTTTGCTGACCTGCCTGAAGATGCCCGCGCCAAAGGTGTCTACGTTCAAGTTCTGCCCAAGCAGCTGGACGAAGAAGTGGCCCGTGCAATGGTGGAAGGCTTCGGCGGCACCATCACCAACCTGACACCGGATCAGGCCAAGTACATTGGCGTTGCGGTGGAAGGCCCCTATAAGCCGGACAGCTACAAGTACTGAGTCAGACCGGTAAGGCAACAACATGCGTAATGCCGACATTTGCGACGGTATTACGAAGTACGGGCGGCACCCCGCAGCGGGTTGTCCGCCCGTCAGTATCAGAGCATAACCATGGATTCCCAGAAACAGTTCAAACGCCGTTTCAGTTTCGAGTTCTTCCCGCCCAAGACCGATCAGGGCAAAGAGAAACTCCAGACCGTGCGGGATCAGCTCGCCACCGTCGACCCGGATTTCTTTTCGGTTACCTTCGGTGCCGGCGGATCAACCCGCGACCGCACTATCGACACCGTGCTGGATCTGCACCGCCAGGGCATTTCGACAGCCCCTCACCTGTCCTGCGTGGGCGCGACCCGCGACAGCATTGCCGAGTTGCTTGATCTCTACAAAGAGAACGGCATCCAGCGCATCGTTGCATTGCGCGGCGATCTGCCGTCAGGCATGGGCGCTTCGGGCGAACTGCGCTATGCCAACGAACTGGTCAGTTTTATTCGCGAGCACAGCGGCGACACGTTCAACATTGAAGTGGCGGCCTACCCGGAGTTCCATCCCCAGGCACGCAATGCTGAAGACGATCTGAAAAACTTTGCCCGCAAGGTAGAAGCCGGTGCCAACAGTGCCATTACCCAGTACTTCTTCAACCCGGACAGCTATTTCTATTTTATTGACCGGCTGGAAAAAATGGGCGTCACGATTCCGGTTGTGCCGGGCATCATGCCCATAGTGAACTTCTCGAGCCTGGTCCGTTTCTCTGACATGTGCGGCGCCGAAATCCCCCGCTGGATCCGCAAGCAGCTCGAAGCCTACGGTGACGACAGCGAGAGCATCCGCAAGTTCGGCGAAGACATGATCACCGAGATGTGTCAGAAGCTGCTCGATGCCGGCGCACCGGGCCTGCACTTCTACACCCTTAACCAGTCCACAACCAGCGTGAACATCTGGAACAACCTGGGCCTGGGCCAGCGCAACAAGATTGCATTCTGAACCTCGGGGAACCTCTGTTCGGGTCCGTTGACGGCTGACCGGGCAGAGGCCCCCTTGACCTGCGTCAACATTCCCCGGCTCGCCAGCCCCCTCTTGGCCTTC